>Ga0209415_10000011_pt1 | contig 234642 bp, 222 predicted proteins | sample PeaSoiSIISIP2007_FD_187696 | JGI IMG/M metagenome (GOLD analysis project Ga0209415, IMG submission 187696) | Peat soil microbial communities from Weissenstadt, Germany - SII-SIP-2007 (SPAdes) (version 2) | ecosystem: Environmental > Terrestrial > Soil > Wetlands > Peat | place: Germany... | reverse complement strand
CAAAGAGAGCGGGGGTCCGGTGATCCGGACCCCCGCGTAAATTTGGAGCACAGCTTTGGACCGAATCAGGCGCTCGGCTTCCGGGACCGGAGAGCGCGCGCGGCCGCAACCCCAATGGCCGCTGTTCCGGCGACCAGCACGGCCCGCGCTGCGAACCTCAGCGCAATACTCGCGGCCCGTCTCCGCTGACGCCGCCGGGCCGCATCACCGGCGTAGATGAGTGCTGCATCCGCCCGTTCAAACAGCCGCCGCGCCCGCGAGCGGGCGCGAGCCGCGGCCACTCTCGCCGCAGCCGTGAACTCCTGTGCAGTGTACTTCATGGCTCATTCTCCTCATTTGATGCAACCTTTGCCCTACACCCTCGCTCCTCGGGCAACGATCACACCTCCTGCGTTAAGCACCCGTGAGTTTGGGTCGAAGACGCCACACTCATGACGCAGGGCGTCGATCGGGTCGAGCCGCGCCGCCCGGCCGCTCGCCACAGGCCAAAGAGCAGGCCGACCGACGCGCTGAAACGCTAAGACGACGGCTAGACCTTCCTTGCTCCCTCAGGACTCCTTCATCCGGGAACAGCCAGCTTGCAGACGGACCTGAAGGAGCGACCTATGGTGCCGTTGCGCATTGCTGCTTTGAACTTCGAGCTCTCTCCTGAGCTGGAACAGGACCTTCGCAAGCGGATGGCCCGGCTTACACGCTTCTATAGTCGGATCGTGAGGGCGGTCGTGACGATCGATACGCCGCAGCGACGGCGTCGGAGCGACGCCGAGCGTTACCGCGTCCGGCTGGAGCTCATGCTGCCCGGCGGGGCAGTCGCGATCGGTCGACAACCGCACGCGGACCTTCGCACGGCCTTCCAAGACGCGTTCAGCGCCGCACGCCGGCGGCTGGAGGACTACGCCCGGCGCCAACACGGCGCTGTGAAGGCACACGAGACGCTGCGGCGCGGCCGGGTCAGCCAGTACTATCCGCTCGGCAGCTACGGGTTCATCGAGGAAGCGGAGGATGGGCATGAAGTCTACTTCGACGCTCACAGCGTCCTGGACGGTGCGTTGCCTCGAGTCGACGTCGGCGCCGAGGTCCGCTTCACCGAAGAGCCCGGCCAAAAGGGCCCCCAGGCCACCTCGGTGCACATCGCTCGGGGTCATGTGACGGTCGGGTAGCGAGGATGTTGAAGCCGGCGCCGACTCCAGGCGCCGAGGAGCTCTGACCATGACAACCAGTGTGGCGCAGGACTTTGAACGCGTGCTCGCGGTGGTACTCGATCGCGCCCACGCGCGGTTCTTCGAAGTAACGAATAGTGGGGTCAGGGAAGTGGCCGATTTTCGGTCCCCGGCAATGCATGGCAAACGTTTCCATAGCGACCGCCAAGGCGGACCGGGCTGGGGAGAGCGCGAGTATCACGGCCGGGTCCGCGAAGAGGAGCACCGGCACCTCGAGGGAGTCGTCGCGCAGCTCGTGGAACTGGAGCGCGAGCGACCGGCTGAGGGGATCCTCCTCGCCGGGCCGGGGCCCGCGACGGCCGCGCTCGCCAAGGTGTTGCCGGCGGCTTTGGCCGACCGCGTAATCGGCGTCACGCACCTCAGTCCTCCGGAGGTGACAATGGCGGCCCTGGTGGGGGCGGCGGAAGCGGCCCGCGCGGCCCACCGGCACGCCGTCGAATCCGACCTCGTCGCCAAGATGGAAGAGGGAGTGGGCCGCGGCGCGGCGACCAATGGCGCGCGCGAGACGCTGCGGGCGCTCGGGCGAGGCCAGGTCCGTACGCTCTTGGTCGTTCCCGGGGTGACCGGCGCGGGCTTCCGCTGCTCCATGTCGGGTCGCCTCGTGCTGACGGCGACCGATTGCCGCGGCGAGGGGGATGCGGTTCCGGAGCCGGATCTCGTGGGCCAAGCACAAGAGGAAGGGCTCCGGCAAGGCGCCGCCATCGAGCTGATCCGAGATCCGGTGCTTGCCAAGCGCGTGGATGGGCTAGCGGCTCTGCTGCGCTTCGCGGACTGACGATCGGCGCGAGACAGCCCGGCAGGGCGGCGGGCGGCCGCAGAGCTACGCCGTCCCCGCGCCGTCAGGTAGATGGACGGAACAATCAATCAAGCAGGCGTTTTTGCGAGCGAGATGGAGAAAGAACAGCGGTGGCGTAGGGCGCCGGGCGGGTGGACGTCGTCCACTCCTCGTGAGGCCATCGTACGAACCTCGTACGTGCAAGCCCCGTTGGCGGCCACTGGGGCCACCTTCCTGATTTGCCCGGAGCCCTTACGCCTTCGCTAGCACAGCCCCCCGTCGATGAACAGCGCGCCAAACTCACCTGAGATCATCTTTACGCGAACCGGCCGCGCGGAGAAATCGCTCATCGCCCGTTCACGATGGCCTCACCCCTCCGGCGCGAGACTGTCCGCCGAGGCTGGTCACCGCAACTCGGAGGGCCCTATGAGGAGGCTGCAGACGAAGCACAACAAGCCAGCTCGCCGCGCGCCGCACCCGCGGGCCGCTGGCTCCCGCAAGAGCGCGGTTACGGTGCGGGACATCATGTCCCCCAGCGTTCAGGTGCTCGATCCCGCGCTTACGCTGCGCGACGCCGTCGAGATCCTGGCCGCCCAGCACATCACCGGCGCGCCGGTCGTGTCCGCGGGCGCCGTGGTCGGGGCAATCTCAGCGAACGACATCCTGGCATTCGAAGCGGATACCCCAGGGGTCCCAACCGAGCGCATGGAGAGCGCCGAGGGGGAAACCGAGCTCGAGTCACCGGCTGGCGAAATGTGGGAGCCCGACGCCGAGACGCCGAGCACTTACTTCAACGATCTGTGGGCAGACGCGGGGGCCGATGTGGCGCAGCGCTTCGAGTCCCTCGCCGGGCCGGAGTGGGACGTGCTCGGCGAACACACGGTGGCCGAGGCCATGAGTCAGGGAGTGCGGGCCGTCTCGCCCGACACGACGGTCGCGGACGCCGCCGCCTATATGCTCAAAGAGCGCGTGCACCGGGCCGTCGTGCTTGAAGCGGGCGAGCTCATAGGAATCGTCACCGCCACGGACATCATGCGCGCGGTCGCCGAACTGGGTATCTGATCCGCTATTCGTGCGCTAGGAGATCCTGCAGCGAGCGCTCGTGATGCAGACGTGAAATGGCCTCGGCCAGGAGCGAGGCCACGCTAACGACTTCGAAGGAAGAGGGGTTCTCGCGCGCGGCCACGCTGTCGGTGACGATGAGGCGCCGCGGGTTCAGCGTTCGCAGGCGTCCCACGGCACCGTCGACCAGCAGCGGGTGAGTCGCCGCCACGATCAGCCCGGGCTTGCAACCCGCGGCCACAAGTGCGGTTTGCGCCGCGACTATGGTGGCGCCCGTCGTGATCATGTCGTCGACGATGATCGGTACGCGATTCCGCACATCGCCGGTAATGGCGCGCACGGAGACCTCGGCGCCGGCTTGCCGCTCCTTGTGCACAATCGCCACCGGGAGGCGTAGCACGCGGGCGTAGCGCTCGGCAAGTTTGGCGGCGCCGAGATCGGGAGCCACGACGACACCGTCCGCCGGAAGCTGCGGCGCAAGGGCCGTTGCCAGAAGAGGCACCGCGCTCAAATGTTCCACCGGCGTCCCGAAGAAGCCCTCCAGCGCCACCGAATGGAGGTGGAGCGCCACCAGCCGAGCGAAGCCACGGGTGTCAATGAGATCGGCGATCACGCGAGCTGCGCCGGCTTCCCGGCCCGTTGCCCGACGGTCCTGACGGGCATAGCCCAAATAGGGAATTACCGCCGTGAGCCGAGCAGCGCCGGCCCGACGGGCGGCGTCCGCCAGGAGCAAAAGCTCGACCAGGTGACGCTCAACTGTGGGCGGCGCGGTCGGCTGGAGGATGTAGACATCGTGCCCGCGCACGCTCTGTCGGAGCCCCACCGACAGTTCGCTGTCGGGGAACGCGTGGATTTCCGATGCGCCGAGCTCTTGGCCAAGACCGGCCGCCACCGCGGCGCCGAGCCCCGGGTGCGCACTGCCCGCGAACAAGGTGAGCGTCACGCGGCTAGGTCAGGCCGGTGCGACCGTGCCGGATTCTTTGAGCAGTCGCTCGACGGCTGCGTCCTCGGTGGGCCGGAAGTCGAGATAGAAGCTCCCTACGGCCGCGAAGAAGTCCGGCGCAAGAAGGCACACGAGCTCGTCCACCTCGTTGCGCAACACGGCGCACCCTTCGCGAGAGCCTACCGGTACCGCCGCAACAAGGCGGGCGGGCGATTGCTGGCGTACTGAGCGCACGGCCGCATACATCGTGGCCCCGGTGGCCAGGCCGTCGTCAACCACGATCACCGTGCGCCCCGCCACGCGCGGGGCGGGCCGGCCCCCCCGGAACCGCGCCTCGCGCCTGCGCGCTTCGGCCTGTTCACGCTCGGTGACCGTTGCCAGATAGTCAGGCGAGACATCGAGCTCCCGGATGATGTCCTCATTGAGATAACGACCACCATTCGCGCTCACCGCCCCGATGGCCAGCTCTTCTGACATGGGCGCGCCGAGCTTTCGCGCCACGACGACGTCGAGCTCCGCATCGAGCTGGCGTGCGATCTCCGCCGCGACCACCACACCGCCTCGCGGAATACCCAGCACGAGGGTACCGGGCCCGCGGTGCCGCATCAAGTGCCGCGCCAAGTCGACTCCGGCATCGGTCCGGTCCCGGAAGATTCCCTCGTGGTCTCTCATGTGTCGACCGAAGCCATCACTTGGCGCCGCGTCGCCAATTGAGGGTCCGCTGCCCCCAATCGCAAAGCGCGCAAGAGATCGCCCTGACTCACGATGCCCACGAGCTGGGGAGCCGACCCGCCCGGCCGTCGCACGACCGGCAGGCTCCGCAGATGCGTTTCGACCATGAGGTCCGCGGCTACGATGACAGGATCGTCCGGCTCCACTACGACGACTCCATGACGCATAATGTTCTCGACGCGACCGAACGTCAGAGATGGCTCGAACCCCGCCTCCGGCTGCGGGCGCAGCGCCTTCAGCACGTCGAGCTTCGTCACGATCCCCATCAGCGCGCCGCCACCTTCGTCTACGACCGGGAAGGCATTGAACTCGTGACGGTCGAACTGGCCCATGAGGTCGCGGATCATGGTTTGCGGGGTCACCGTGACGGGACGGAGCGTCATCACCTCGTGAATCCTCATCATTGGGACCTCCTCGTGCACCCGCATCAACCTGCCCGGTTCACCCTGACGGGACGGTGAACAGCCCGTGAAGCCCCCGCCGACGTCGCCCTTGGCGTCCTCTACCTCGCCTCCGACCTCCCTCATGCCGATCTCAGAACGCGTTCACACCGATAGGGATAGGCTGAGTCTCAAAGGAGGTTGCTATGGCGATCGGACCCGGCCCAACGGTGGAAATGATGGCACAGATTCCCGCGGGCGAAAGACTCTTATCGGCCATAGTGCTTATGCCGTCCAATCCCGTCGGACTGGTGGTGTTCGGGCACGCGGCAGGCAGCAGTCTGACCGCTCGCGTCGACGCGGGTCTCGCACGGTCGCTGTACGGCTCGCGGTTTGGAACACTCCGCTGCGAACTCGTGGCCGACCGCGAAATGACCCAGGGCGGTGGAGCCTCTGATCTGCCCCTGCTGGTGCGCCGGTTGCTCAGGGTCACCGCGTGGCTTGGGAGGGCGCCCCGATACAAAGACCTACCCATGGGTTTCGTCGGATGGCATCTCGGCGCGAGCGCCGCGCTCCTGGCGGCTCCCCTCTACGGACCTCAGGTGAAGACGACGATCGCGCTCGACGGAAGCGTCGAGCTTGGGGATCGAGACTTAGCGCAGGTCGCGACCCCCGTCCTCCTCGCCGTGACCGGCCCGGATGCGCGAATACTGAGCGCGAACTATTCCGCCCTGGGGAAGTTTGGCGGAGTTCAGGAGCTTGCAGTTGTTGCGGTACAGGGGCCGCTGCTCGAGGCTCCCCGCGCTCTTGCGCACCTGGATTGGCTCGTCACGGGGTGGTTGAAGCGCTACTTGGTCGCGGACGCCAACGCGGGGGCGCGCCCGATGGCATTGGGCAACGCCGCACCGCCGGGCTAGAGCCCGGCCATGCAAAGGGGTGGCATGATGAGGGATCAAGAGACGCTGCGCCAGCACGTGCTGGATGAACTGAACTGGGAACCGAGTCTGGACGCGGCCGGCATTGCGGTGGCGGTGAAAGACGACGTTGTCGCGCTGACTGGTGTGGTGCCGACCTACGCTCAGAAGGTCGCGGCTGAGCACGCCGCGAAGCGAGCCGGCGTCCGAGGCGTGGTCAACGACATCGACGTCAGGCTGCACGCGCACCACGAGCGCGACGACGAAGCTCTTGCTGAAGCCGCGTTGCAGGCGCTCCGCTGGAACGCGCGAATCGATGCCACGCAGCTCGTCGTGCGGGTCGCCGATGGGTGGGTGCGCCTCGAGGGAACGGTCGAAAAGCCGTTTGAGCGCCTTGCCGCCGAAGAGGCGGTCGCGACGCTCGTGGGCGTGGTCGGGGTGACGAACCTCGTCGCCCTACGCCCAAATGCGCCCCCGCAACCGACAGACGTACGAGGCCGGGTCGAAGCCGCGTTGCGGCGTCGGGCCGAACTCGCGGCTCGCGACGCGACGCTGGTGAGGGTGGAGACGTGCGGCGACCGCGTCGTGTTGCGGGGCACCGTCCACTCATGGGCTGATCGTGCGGCCGCTGAAGCGGCTGCCTGGGGAGCGCCAGGTGTGGTGGCGGTCGAGGATGAGCTCGAAGTGGTGGCGCCAGGCGAGGCCGGATCGAACCCGGCCTGAGGGGGCCAAAGGAGATCGCATGTCCGCCAAAGGCTGGTTGCGGATCATCCTCGGGATCAGCGCGTTCGGGCTCGTCTTCTCCGGCGTGTTGACGTATCACGAGCTCTTTGGCGGAGCGCTTCAGACCTGTCCGGCCCCGGGTGCTCCGGGCACCGTCTTCGGATACCCCGCGTGCGTCTACGGCTTCTTCATGTACCTCGCCATTACGGTCTGCGCCGGGCTCGGGCTGCGCGCGCGCGCCTGAGCAGCCGACCTCGCTACCCGGGATCCGAACGACCCCGGGGTTTCGTCCCCCCCTAAGCCTCCCCGGCCTTGTCGGCGCGCTAGGTTCTGAGGAACTCACGAACGCCCGGGGAGGAGTCTTGTGCGATGGGTCGTCGGCCTTGGAGCCCTGCTGCTCCTCGGGGGGGTGCTGTGGGACGCCTTCGAAACCGTCATCCTGCCGCGCCGCGCGAGCGGACGCCTTCGCCTAACGCGGCTTTTCTATCGCGCCTCGTGGCGCCCCTGGCGCGCGATCGCCGCCACTCTGCGAGGCGGCCGGCAACAGGCCTTCCTCAGTTTCTACGGCCCGCTTTCGCTGCTCATGCTCCTCAGTCTCTGGGCCGCCAGTATCGTGGTAGCCTTCGGGGGCCTCCAGTGGGCCGCCGGATCCGCCCTCAGCTCCCCCGGCGCGGCGCGCGGGTTTGGAACCGACCTGTACATGAGCGGCACGACGTTCTTCACGCTCGGGCTGGGAGACGTCGTGCCCCAAACGGCGGTGGCCCGCGCGCTGACAGTGGTCGAGTCCGGTACGGGCTTTGCGTTTCTCGCGATCGTCATCGGCTATCTGCCGGTCATCTATCAGGGCTTCTCTCGGCGCGAGATAGCGATTTCGCTGCTCGACGCCCGCGCTGGGACACCGCCGAGCGCCGGGGAACTCCTCTGGCGTCATCGCGACGACCCCAAGCATGAGCGGCTGGCGGACCTGCTACGGGAGTGGGAACAGTGGGCCGCAGAGGTGCTCGAAAGTCATCTCTCCTATCCCGCTCTCGCGTATTTCCGATCGCAGCACAACAACCAGTCGTGGCTCGCGGCACTCGTGACGATCCTCGATACGAGCGCCCTCGTGATGGTGGGGCTGGAAGGATTCTGCGTGCGACAAGCGCGTCTCACATTTGCGATGGCGCGGCACGCCGTCGTCGACCTGGCCCAGGTCTTCACCAAGCCTCCGACTGAACCGGTCGCGGAGCGGTTGCCGGATGTGGAACTGGACCGGCTGCGTACCCGCCTCATCCAAGGCGGCATGAAGCTCCGAGACGGTGGGCTCGCCGACGAGCTCGCCGAGCTTCGCGTCCTCTACGAACCGTATGCAGCGGCGCTCGCGGTCTACTTGGGCCTGGCCTTGCCGCCCTGGGTGAGGACCGTCGAGCGCCCCGACAACTGGCAAACGAGCGCCTGGAAACTCGAGCGCCGCCCGCGGGAACGGGCGCCTGCGCCCACGCGCGCCCCGACCGACGAGACCCACTTCTAGCACACCGCTACAGGCGTCCCCGCCGCTTGAGGGCGAGATACTGCGTGACGACGCCCTCGGCGGCCCGTTCCGGCGGGACATCGAGCACCACCACTCCCCCCCCGCGCATCACGGCCAGCGCGTCTTCGCGGGCGCGGAGGAGCTCCTCGGCGGCGGCCTTCCGATACGCGTCCGCGGCGACCGTCGGCCGGAGGGCAGCGATCGCGTCGATCCCGGAATTGCGCAGCGTGACGGCGAGCGGCAAGTGCCGCGCGCGAAGTGCGGCGACGTTCGCGACGAGCGCCTGGGACGCCAGGCGGTCGATGAGATCCGTGAAGACGACCGTGAGGGCGCGCTTACGGTTGCGGAGGGCCAGGTAACGAAAGGCCCCGGGGTAATCGGGCTCCGCAAGGTGGGGCTCGAGCACGGCCAATACCTCGACGACGCTCCGGAGCCCGCGGCGACCGGGCGCCGGCGCCACGAAGTGGTCGACCCCTTCGGAGAAGGCCATGACGCCGATGTCGTCGCCGAGCTCGCTCGCCGCGTACGCGAGATCGAGCGCCGCGCGGACAACATAGTCGAGCCGCGTGCCTCCGCCGATTTGCGCGCTGAGCAGTCGTCCGGTGTCGATGACCAGCACGACTTGCTGGCGTCGCTCAACTTCGTATTGCCGCAGCATGACCTTCCGCCGCCGCGCCGTCGCCTTCCAGTCGATGTGATGGAGGTCATCGCCCGGGACCCAATCGCGCAGGGATTCGAATTGGCGCCCCTCGCCTACGATGCGCCGGACCGGCGTCAGGCCCGGCGCCCGGTGCCGCCGGGCCTCGGCAACGGAGGCGAGTCGCGCGGCCGTTAACGGCGGATACACCAGGGCCCCCCAAGGGAGCTTGACGGTGCCGCGCCGCACCCCGAGACCGAGGGGACCACGGGCATCGACCACCATAGCGCCGTCGTCTCCCCGCGTCCGGCCCCGTCGCGCGGGCACGACGTGGACGGTCTCGGTCAGCGTGGCCCGAGGCTCCACCGTGAGCTCGCGCGGGGGCTGGAGCCCGCCGAGCAGGTCCGGCCGCACCTCGCGGACCCGCAAGCGCAGCCGCCGAATTGACGGATTGGCCCACCGGTAGGCGACGGGCGTCGAGCGGCCGACCGAGAATGCGGTCGACGACTCGCGCGTGATCCCTGGCCGAGGGACGCTCCAGAAGTCGAAACAAATCCCGGCAATGAGGGCCAGATCCACGACGACCAGCGCCGCGCGTGCGCCCGGAATCCAGTACCCCGCGAGCGCGAGGAGCGCCGCGGCGGCGGCGCTCCAAAGCGCGCGGCGGGTTGGCAGGATCACGTCGTGGGAACGTCCACGCGGTCCAGCACGGTGCGCAGCGCCGCGTCGGGTGTCACACCCTCCAGCTCGAGCTCCGGGGCGAGCCGAACCCGGTGCCGCAACACGGGAATTGCAAGTTGCTTCACGTCGTCGGGGATGACGTAGTCGCGACCTTCCAAAACCGCCTGCGCGCGAGTGGCCTTGAGCAGGGCGACGCCGGCGCGCGGGCTCGCACCGAGGGTCAACGAGGCGGTCTCGCGGGTCGCGCGAACCACGGCCGTGATGTACGCAGTCACCTGCGGCTCGACGTGCACTCGCTCCACCTCCCCGCGCAACCGTTCGAGGCCGGCTCTATCTGTGACCGGAGCGATGCCGAAGGTCGCCGGCCGGTCAGCCTCAAAGCCTTCCACGTAGCGCCTGAGCATCGCCTGCTCCAAGGCCTCGGCCGGGTAGCCGATGACGATCTTCATCATGAAGCGGTCGAGCTCGGCCTCGGGCAGAGGATAGGTGCCCTCGAACTCGATCGGGTTCTGAGTGGCGAACACCGTGAAGGCCTCTGACAGCGGATGCACCGTCCCGTCGACCGTGACGGTCCGTTCCTGCATGGCTTCGAGGAGCGCCGCCTGCGTCTTCGCCGGGGCTCGGTTGATCTCGTCGGCGAGGACGACGTCCGCGAAGACCGGGCCCGGCCGGAAGATGAACTCGTGCGTGCCGGACAGGAGCGAGACGCCCGTGATATCTGCCGGCATGAGATCGGGCGTGAACTGGATCCGTTGGAAGCGCACCTGCAGGGTGAGCGCGAGCGCGCGAACGAGCAGCGTTTTGGCCGTTCCCGGAACACCTTCGAGGAGTGCGTGGCCGCGGGCGAGGAGGCAGATCAGCACCTCCCGCGTAGCGGCCTGCTGGCCGAGCACAACCCGTTCGATCGCTCCTAGGATTTCACGCGCGTCGTGCGCGGGTGCAGCTCCTCCCACACGTCCTCCACCGCTTGGGCGGCCGCGAGCGCGCGCTCCGGTCCGCCGGGTTCGTGTACGCTGCGCTCTAGCCGCCGCACCGCTAGCTGACCCGCGGGCGTTGGGGCCGCACGTTCGAGTGTGGCGAGCCACTCGCGGTCGTCCGCCGAGGTCGCCCGCCCCACGCGCGCGAGCCGCCGGCGCAAGCCCGCTACGGCGAGGCGAACGGCCACATCCGAGCCGCGTGCGCCTTCGAGCCCAGCAGCCAGGGCTTCGAGATGCTCGAGCGGCGACCGGCGGCTCCGCACGATGACCGGCCGCGCGGGCCCGAACCGCACCGCCGCGCCCGCCACTCCGACCAGGACGACGCCCACGAGCTGGAGCAGCGCCCACCCCCCCGGCGTCCCTGCCAGCCACTGCCACGTCGCCGCGCTGAGCGACGCTTCGGCGCCGAAACCCTGGTGGTATTCGTCCCACACGATCGGGCCAGCACCCCGTTCGGGCACGAGAAGGGGGGCTACGAAGTACGGGGCGCTGCCGGCGCGCCACGTCTCGTTGCGAAAATAGGCGGCATCGGCCCACAGCGTGAGCCGACCTCCGCGCGCGTACCGGATGTCCACGACCACGGGCCGGCCGTCACGCGTGACGAGCAGGGTGTCCTCCCGCAGCCCCACCAAATCTGCGCACCCGCCCCGCGCGGGGGTTCGCTCGCCGGTTCGGTCCAAGACGTCGCTCACCGGTGGGAGCACAAGCCCCGATTCTGACCGGACGTCGATCGTGTCGGCCTCGGCCAACAGGCCGGCGCCGTGAACGGGGGCCCATCCCGCACACGCGGCAATCCCCCCTCCCTCCCCCGCGGCAACCACCGCCCCGCCGTCGAGGATGAAGCTCGTCGTTTGCGCCAGCTCGGCGGGCGACAGCGGCATGACCGGAGCGAGCTCAAGCAAGACCGCTGGCCGCGGCTGCGCCGTGGCGAGATCGAGGAGGGGTCGCCGACGGCGCTCGACCACCCAGCCGAGACGATCAAGCACATCGAACACCGCGCCGCTCCCTTGCGGGCCGGTTCCGAAACTCGAGGCGCGCGGATCCTCATCGGGACTTCGCGCCGCCTCGTGCCGTCCCGCCCAGAGCGCTACCCCGAGTGCGCCGAGGAGCCCGACCACAAGCGCCGCCTCCGTCTTCCGCGACCCGCTCACTGCTCGACCGCCGCCGCAACCGCCTCAAATTCCCGGTACCCCCGCTCGTCGCAGGGGACCGCGCCGAAGACGTGGCGGTAGAGCGCCGCGACGAGGCTGCCAAGCGAGCGACGGCGAGACTCGTCGAGCCGCGGCTCGCCGACATACTCGGCGGGGGTCTTGGATTCATGGAAGTTGACGAATCGACCGCGGTCGAGCTCCAGCACCACAGCCACGAATCGCTGGGACAGAGCCTCCGTGAAGCGGCCTGCCCGCGCGAGGGCCTCGGCTCGATCGCGATGGCGTTCCGGGGTATCGACGGCCGGCTTCGGCGCGCCACCTCCCGGACTGGACGTGCGAACGGTCGGACGGGTCACGCTCCAGAGGACATAGGCCAGGTGCGCGAGCAGGAGGGCCAGGAGTACTACGAGACCCACCACGACGGCGCGCGACGCCGCTGGATGACGCCGCTCGAGTGCACCGAGCCAAGCGAGCACACGCCCGATCGCGCGTGCCAACCCGCGCAGCGGGATGTAGCCTTCTGCCCATCGGTAGGCCGGCCGGGCAAACACTTCGGCGAGCGCGCGCCGGAGCGAGTCCGACTGAATGGGCAGTGTGGGCCCGCCCGCCGTCAGAGCGACTCCAGGTGCTGAGCCAGCATCTCGAGGTCGAAGCCTTCGCGACGCACGCGGAGGTCGTAGTACATGAGGGTGATCACCGCCGCGAGAATCGGCGCCAAGACCAGGGGCAGGACGTACCCCGCCGCTGTCAACGCCAGGCCGATCACCGGCCAGGGCCCCTGCGCCAAGACCCCTAAAGCGCGGAAGGCCAGGGACGGCAATGTGTTCGTCAGCAGGAACGCGACGAGCCAGAGACCCAGGAGTTTGCGCTTGTATTGCTTCGTGAGCTCCCACGACCGTCGAAACGCGGCAGTCGCGTGCGGCAGGGCCTCGAGGACGACGATCGGCGTGGTCACGGCATAGCCACACAGCACGAACCCGATGACCCAACAGCCGCCGAGGCTGCCGACCAGGATGGCGACCGCCGCGACCCCGCCGCTTCGCGCGAACACGGCGAGCAACGTCGCGAGCACCGCGATCCCAAGGCCGATCAGTCCGAGGATCGCTCCCTTGGCAAGTCCCACCCACACGAGCGGGCCGAGCTTCGCGACGCCCAAGGCCAGGGCCTCTCGCAAGGTCGGAGTCCGTCCGAGATAGGAGTCAGAGATTACGCGGACCGTCCCCGCCGTAAGGACGACGCTCGCGAGGTAGAACGCCATCGCAACGCCCAGGATCGAGAGCCCCTCACCGACGCTCGGGAGGCGAAAGAACACGGACAGCGACCCGAAGTAGCGTGCGCCGACGTAGACGAGGAGAAGGAAGGGAACCGCCAGCGTGATCGCCGCGAGGCGGAGGAACAGCCCGAACTGCCGGCGATAGATCACCAGCGAACCATCCAACAGCTCGCCAAAGTCCAGGGGCCGGAGATCAGCCACGCAACTCGCTCCCCCACGAGGGCCGCGGTAAGATGTCCGTGTGAGCCCCGCAGCGCGAGAGCAAACCAGCACGGACATCACGCTGCGCGAGCACCTTGGCATCGAAACGCCCGAGCACGTCGCCCTGCGCCTCGAGCTCGCCGGGCTCGGGTCGCGAACGGCGGCGGCCCTGTTCGACACGGTCGTCGCCACCGTGGGCGGTACGGCGCTCGTCGTGGTCGGGGCGTTCCTCCTCGGGATCTCTCACTTCGCCTCGCTTTCGACCTGGGTCCTGGCGCTGCTTGGCCTCCTCAACGCCTTTGCGCTTCTCCTCTATTTCACACTCTTCGAGGCCCTGCACGGCGGGCGCACCTGGGGGAAGGAGCTGCTCGGGATCCGCGTCGTACTCGACACGGGGCACCCCATCACCGCCGGGGCGGCCGTGACGCGGAATCTGTGTCGGCTCGTCGATTGCTACTTCCCCTTGGCTCCTGCACTCCCAGGGCTCGCCATGATTTTCCTCCACCCGCGCCATCAGCGACTCGGTGATCTCGTGGCGGGCACGGTGGTGGTCCGCGACCGGGTCGGCACGTGGAGCCCCGCGGCGACGGCCAGGGCTGACGCCCCCCGTGCGGAGGGCCCGCCCGAGCTTCCGGCGGCCGCCTTCCGACTCCTCGATCGTTTCCTCGCCCGGGCGGGCGACCTCGACCCGACGGTCGAGCGACGTCTGGCGGCGGAGCTGGTCCAGCGGTTGGGCGTGGTTCTGCGCGACCCAACCACCGATCCAGTCGCGGCCCTGGCCGAGTTGCACGCGGCCGAACTGGCCCGGCGGGGGGGGCGCTTCGCGACCAGTGCGGCGGCCGGCGCGGGCCGCACCGCGGTCACGGCGGAGCGCTTCGTGGCGGGCAAACGCGCGAGCTGGCAGGAATTCCACGACGTCGCTACCCGTCTCGAGCGCCGCGGGGTCGCGGCCCTTTCACCCGATGAGGTGCTCCGGTTCGCGGCACGTTATCGGGAAATCGCGGCCGATCTCGCGCGCGCACACACCTACCGGGTCGACCCGGCAGTCATCGAATACCTCGAACGGGTGACCAGTGCGGGGCACAACGCGCTCTATCGAGCCCGGGGCGAGGCGCGCACCCCGGTCGCGCGCTACCTGCTGCGCGACTTCCCGGCCGCGGTCGTGGCGTCGCGCCGGTACGTGCTGGCGGCGGCCCTCTTGCTCGGCGTGCCGACCGCTGTCGGCTACGCGATGATCCGCGCGCGACCGACGCTCGGGGACGAGCTGATGCCGCTCATGGTGAGCCGCGCGGCTGAAGCGGCCGAGAATCAACGGCGCGGCATCGGCTACGCGCAGGCACCCGAACGCGAGCTGCCCCTCATCGCGGCGGCGATCATCGGGAACAACGCGCTCGTATCGTTCTGGGCGTTCGTGGGCGGGGTGCTCGCGGGCACGCTCACCGTTTGGCTGCTCATACAGAACGGACTCGAGCTCGGGATGGGTTTCGGCCTCTTCGCGAACTACCACGCCGCGCGCTACCTCGCCACGTTCGTCGCGGGCCACGGCGTACTCGAGCTCACGGCGATCTGCATTTCAGCCGCCGCCGGGTTCCGGGTGGCTGGCGCGATCCTCACCCCGGGGGAGCGCACGCGTCGTGACGCGCTGGTGATCGAAGGGCGGGTGGCCGCACGGATGATGGGCGCGGTGGTGACTCTCCTCGCCCTGGCCGGCACGATCGAGGGCCTGTTGTCGGCGAGTGACGCACCCGCCGCCGTGAAATACGCCACCGGGACGGCAAGCGGCTTCCTGCTCGCGCTGTACTTCTGGAACGGCGCTCGGGCCGACGCGGCGCCGGAAGGGACACCGGGCGGCTGACGCCAAGAGCCGCCCGTCGGCGAGCCCAGGCGATGGCGGGCGCTACCCCACCTGCTCGAGGATGTCGCGCATCTTGCGCGCGAGCGCCTCGATCTGTTTCACGCCCGAGACAGTTTCGGCGTCGAGCGCGTCGGCGGTCAGGAGGATGAGCTGAGCTTCGGCGAGCACGGCAGCCAGCGGATTCGACAGGTCGTGGCGCAGCTTCCGGATCGCCGCCGTGACCTCTGGCGCGCTATCTGCGGGGAGATCCGTCACAGCAGGGACCGATAAAGGTCGCGCAAGTGGTGGTCCCGCAGATCCCGCACCGCTTGCCAGAGATCCGGCTCAGACATCGCGCAGAAGATCTCCGCCGTCGAGCGCTCGCCCTCCGTGTCGGGCGCGCCGTAGCGGATATGCCCGCGCCAAATCCCGTCCTCGGTGCGCCGGACGAAGAGACGTATGGGGATGAGCTGGCCATCGAAGCGAATCGGAGGAAGATCGTGGGCAACGGCTTCGCCAGGGGCGGAGCTTGAATATCGGGCCGGTTGTCCGGGCATGCGGCGCCTGGGCTGGTTTGCGTAAAGATAAAAGGCTGGCTCACTTACGCAATATCGGCGGTACGGGCGCGGTGTGCGCCCGGCGCGGGTGCGCTAGAGGCGGAACGGCACCGGCGCGAACGTCACCCCGAACAGCACGAGCGTCGCGATCGCAGACCACCGGCGCGACGAGGGCAGCGGGCGCACGGCGTCGAGCACTGGCGGGTGCGTCAGGCGACCCCGCGACAACGCGAGGACGATCACGCCCCACACGAGCCAGCCCCGCCACCACCATCCCAACGCGATAATCGCGACCCAGAACGCAAACGCGATCCGGCCGTGCCAACGCGGGAGCGCGGCGTAGAGCACGTGACCCCCGTCGAGCTGGGAGATCGGCAGGAGATTGAGCATCGTCACGAGCATCCCCACCCAACCCGCGAAGGCGAGCGGCCCGATGAGCACCGCGCCGGTCGGCCCGAGCGCCAGGCGTCGGACGACGAGCGTGACGAGAGAATCGCCCAAGCCGATCGTATCACCCCCGATCGCCACGAGCATGCCCCCGAACTCTCCGTGACCAGGCAGAGGGTGGCTCCGGGCGAGTCCGATCCACAGCAGCGGCAGCGCCACCGCAAACCCAGCGAGCGGCCCCGCGGCACCCACGTCGAAGAGCTGACGGCGGTCGGCGAGCAGGGTGCGGAGTCGGATGAAGGCGCCCATGGTGCCGATGAACGACGGGACCAGGGGAACGGGGATGAAGTATGGCGGCGACACGTCGAGGGCGTACCAGCGCGCGGTGACGTAGTGCCCGAGCTCGTGGCAGAGCAGCACGGCGAGGAGCGGCAGCGAAAAGGCGAGTCCCGCCGCCCAGGCGGGCAGAAGCGGGTGAGGCAGCGGGTAGGTACCGCTCAGGAGATCGAGCGGATTGTCATAGGGAATCGTGCCAACCAGAACGCCCCCCGCGAACGTCGTCGTGGCGAGCGTCGCGAGGAACAACGCGACGTGCAAGGCCCACCGCTCCGGCCGGCGCGGGAAGGGCCGGGTGAGCACGAGGTGCCGCCCGTCCGGTTCGTTCGACCAGTAGAACCGGCCGCGAAAACCGGCGAGCGCGGCGCGGAGCCCTGGGGAGGGCGCCGCGTGCGCCGGATGTACAAGCGCGTCAACTACTTCGCGGTCATGCAGGGCGGTCGTGCGCCACGCGATCAGGAACTCCGTTAGCGGCACGCGCGCTCTTGACTCAGGGTACGGCGAGACCTACTATACGCTCGCACCTCTGCACATTCCCTAGTTCTCACTTCGACGCCATCAATCCCCCGGACCGGGGTCCGCTCGCCGTAGCTTGATCGGAGCCAACACCCACGTGGACATCGCGGAACTCAAGAGGAAGTCCGTCGCGGAACTGCACGCGATGGCCGAAACTCTCAACATCACCAACTACTCGGGCCTCCGCAAGCAGGACCTGATCTTCCGCATCGAGCAGTCGCTGCTCGACTCGGACACGGTGCTGCGGGGCGAGGGCGTCCTCGAGATACTCCCAGAGGGCTACGGGTTCCTGCGCAGCCCCGACTGGAACTACTTGTACGGCCCGGACGACATCTACGTCTCCCCGAGCCAGATCAAGCGGTTCGACCTCCGTACGGGCGACACGATCATGGGGCAGGTGCGCCCGCCGAAGGAGGGCGAACGCTACCTCGCGCTGCTCAAGGTCGAGGTCGTCAACGGGGACGAGCCCGAGAAGGCCAAGCACCGAGTCGCCTTCGACAACCTGCGGCCTCGCTACCCCGAGTCGCTTATTCGCTTGGAGCGCAAGGACGGGGATTTGTCCATGCGCGTCATGGACATCCTCTGTCCCATCGGCAAAGGACAGCGCGGCCTGATCGTGTCACCGCCGAAGGCGGGCAAAACGATCCTGATGCAGAAGCTCGCCAACTCGATTATCGAAAACCACCCCGAGATCTACCTGATCGTCCTTCTCATCGACGAGCGCCCTGAAGAAGTCACCGACATGGAGGAGAACGTCAAGGGCGCCGAGGTCATCTCGTCCACGTTCGACGAGCCGGCCGACCGGCACGTCCAGGTGGCCGATATGGTGATCGAAAAGGCGAAGCGCATGGTCGAGCACGGAAAGGACGTCGTCATCCTGCTCGATTCCATCACGCGGCTCGGCCGCGCGCACAACGTCGTGGTGCCCCACTCGGGCAAGATCCTCTCGGGCGGCGTGGACGCCAACGCCCTCCAGAAACCCAAGCGATTCTTCGGCGCCGCTCGGAACATCGAGGGCGGCGGATCGCTGACCATCATTGCCACGGCGCTGATCGACACCGGCTCGCGGATGGACGAGGTCATCTTCGAGGAGTTCAAAGGCACGGGGAACATGGAGGTCGTGCTCGACCGGCGCATCGCGGACCGGCGGGTCTACCCCGCGATCGACGTCCAGCGCTCGTCGACGCGTAAGGAAGAGCTGCTCCTCGCCAAGGAAGAACTCAACAAAGTGTACCTGCTCCGCAACTTCCTCGCCGACATGCCGCCCGTCGAGGCGATCGAGTTTCTCCTCGAGCGCATGAAGCGCACCAAGACCAACGTCGAGTTCTTCGCGACCATGTCCCAAGGGTGATGGGGCCGCCCGGGTCCCATAGGACCGTCCGCGACCACACCCCCACTGACCACCCCTCGGATCTGGGTTCGCCGCCGGCAGAGCCGCCGCGGACGGGCCGGTTGATTGGCATCGACTGGGGCGAGCGGCGGATCGGGGTCGCGCGGTCGGACGAAGCGCAAATTCTCGCCCAGCCGGTAGCGACGCTCGTGCGGCGCGCCGGCAAGCGGGTGCCGATGCGCCCCCTCCTCGCCTTGCTCCACGAGCATTCGGCCACGGGTGTCGTCGTCGGTCTTCCCCTCACGGCGGCGGGCGACGAGGGCCCAGCGGCGCACGAAGCCCGGGCGCTGGCAAGCGCCATCGCGCGGCGGACCAACCTCCCAGCGGCGTTGTGGGACGAGCGGTTCACCACGGCCCGGGTGCTCGCGGCCGTTCGGGAAATGGGCGGTGGGACCGTCGGCCGGAAGGCCGAACTCGACGCGCTCGCGGCGACGCTCCTGCTCCAGCAATACCTCGACGCGCGCCGCGGGTCGGCGCAATGACCCGGGGCGCCCTCGCGCTCTTGGCGGGGCTCGCCGTTGGCTGCGGACAGGCGCGAGACGGTGCCGCACGGGAAGCGGTCACGATCCCTCCCGGCGCGACGCTCGACGCGGCGGTGGATTCCCTCGTCGCGCACGGAGTCGTGGACGAGTTTCCATTCCGCGTGTACGCTCGCCTCGTAGGGCTGCGTGGGGTGCTGAAGAGCGGCGAGTACGAGCTGCGCCGGGATGCCCCATGGCGGGACGTCGTGGCGGCCCTCGCGCGCGGTCGCGGAGCCGAGGTGCGCTGGACCGTGCCCGAAGGGCTCATGCTCCCTGAGGTGGCGGCGCTCGCGGAGCAGGAGCTCGGAGTGCCTGCGGAATCCCTGCGCACGGCCGTGCGGGACCCTGCCCTCGTGCGCGAGCTCGGGTTGCCGTCCCAAACGTCGGTGGACGGGTACCTCTACCCTACGACCTACCTCCTACCGGTGCACGTCGGGGCGCGCGACCTGCTGCGGATCATGACGCGCGAGTTTGTGGCCGAGTGGCAGCCAGGCTGGGACGCGCGCCTCGACAGTCTCCACATGACCCGCCACGAGCTCGTGACGCTGGCGTCGATCGTCGAGGCTGAAGTTCGCTATGATCCCGACCGGGCCTTCGTGTCGGCCGTCTACCACAACCGGCTCGCCCGCGGCATGAAGCTCGAAGCCGACCCCACGATTCTCTACGCGTACGGCCGGCGCCTGAAGCGCGTCTGGGACAGCAACCTCCGTGTGCAGTCTCCCTACAACACCTACCTGCACCCCGGACTCCCGCCTGGCCCGATTGCCGAGCCGGGCCGGGCCAGTTTGGCAGCGGCCCTGTATCCCGCCGACGTGCCGTTTTTGTATTTCGTCGCGCAGCCCGACGGAAAGCATATTTTCTCGGTCACGCTGGCCCAGCATGAGGCGGCGATACGCGCGGTGAAGCAACAGCGGTCCGCAGAGCGCGCGCCGCTCTCGCCGGGTCACTAGGCCCCCAAACCGCGGCGATCACGGCGACGCCCGCGGCGCCGGCCTGGGTCACGAGCGCTGCATTGGCCGCGGTGATGCCCCCGATCCCGATCACGGGGACACCGGCCGGGGCTAAGGAGCGGAGTCGCGCAAACCCTTCGGGCCCGAGGGGGAGGCCAGCGTCCGGCTTGCTCGCAGTCGGAAAGCACGGCCCGATGCTCCAGTAGTCGGCTGGTGCGTGCCGCGCCCGATCGGCCTCGCCGTCTGAGCCGACGGAGAGGCCCAAGGTGAAACCGGCCGGGACCCAGGGCCGCACCGCCCCGAGCGGCACGTCCCCTTGGCCCAGGTGGGCGCCCGCGGCTTCCGCGACAAGCGCGACGTCGACGCGGTCGTTCACGAGCACCGGGACGGGGAGGGCGGCCACGAGCGTCCGCGTGAGCTCGATCAAGGCGCGGGGCGTGGCATCCGGGGCGCGCACCTGGACAGCAGTCGCGCCACCCGCGACGGCCCGTCGGCACTCGGCCACGACGTCGCGGCCCTTGAGCAGCACGGCGTCCGTGATCACCATCAACCGCAACTGATCTGCGAGAGACATGACCAAGATCCTGCGTGGATTGCGCGGCGCGACGACGGCGACGGCGAACACGCCTCAGGCGATTCTCGAGGCCACTGAGGAGCTACTCCGCGCCGTGCAGGACGCGAACGGCTTCGCCCCGGATGACGTGGAGAGCGTGTTCTTCACGTCCTCCCCGGACCTCACGGCCGAGTACCCGGCCCGAGCCGCCCGGGCGCTGGGCTGGCATCTCGTGCCGCTCCTCGGGGCGACCGAAGTGGCGGTCCCGAACGGCCTGCCGCGCTGCATCCGCCTCCTCATCCACGTCTACACGACGAGGGCGCCGCAAGAGTTGAAACATATCTACCTGCGCGACGCGGTTCAGTTACGCCCGGACCGGAGCGGATGACGGTGCTCGAGGTCGCGCCGGATTCGGACGCGGCCGACGCGCGCGGTGTGGGCCGCGTCGTCATCTCCGCGCGGGGAGCCGGGCGCTGGGCGGGAGGGCACCCGTGGGTCTACCGCACCGACGTCTACGCCGAGCCACGGAGCGAGCCGGGCCTCGTGACGGTGACCGATCGTCGCGGGCGCCACCTCGGTCAAGCGCTCTACTCCCCCCAGTCCGAGATCAGACTTCGGTTCCTCACGCGTGGCCGCGAGCGGATCGACGCCGAGTGGTGGCGGGCGGGGGTCGCGGCGGCGCTCGCGCGCCGGGCAGTCGGCGCCGACACCGCGTATCGCGCGGTCTACGCGGAAGGTGACGGGCTGCCGTCGCTTATCGCCGACCGTTACGGCCCCTACGTGGTGCTCCAGCTCTTGTCGGCCGGCCTCGAGCGGCTGCGCTCGGACGTGGTCGCGGGCGTACAGGAGGCCCTCGCCCCCGCCGGCATACTCCTCCGCAACGACGCGGCCATTCGCCGCCACGAGCGCTTGCCGCTCGAGGTCGCGCTCGCGAGCGGGAGCGTCCCGGAGACGATCGAGGCGCTCGAGCATGGGTTGCGCTACCTCGTGGCGCCCTGGACCGGGCAGAAAACGGGCGGGTTCCTCGACCAACGCGACAATCGGGCGCTCGTCGAGGCGCACGCCGCGCTTGGCGGCCGGGCGCTTGATCTCTTCGCCTACCACGGCTCCTTCGCGCTGCACTTGGCGCGGCGGGCAGGGCGGGTCCTGGCGGTGGACTCGAGCGTCGAGGCGCTCGCCCGCGGAGGGGAGAACGCCGCGCTGAACGGGTTCACCAACATCGCCTGGCGGGAGGCCAATGCGTTCGACCTGCTACGGCAGTTTGAGCGCCAGGGTGAGCGCTTCGACACGATCGTCCTCGACCCTCCGGCGTTCGCCAAGACCAAGGCGAGCCTGCCGCGGGCGCTGGCCGGGTACAAGGAGATCAACCTTCGGGCCATGCGCCTGCTCGGGCCGGGCGGGGTCCTGTTCACCTGTTCGTGCTCCTACCACGTCTCCCGGGCCGCGTTCAGCGAGGTTCTCGGGGCGGCCGCGCATGATGCCGGGCGTCGGCTTCGCGTGGTCGCCTGGACGGGCGCCGCCGCAGATCACCCCGAGGTCCTGAACGTCCCGGAGACCGCCTATTTGAAGGGAGCTTTGCTCACGGCGATGGACTAACCGGGCGCTGCGATTGACTTCGCAGGACCGGTTTACAACCTTGCACTAATGTCCCCAGCCCGGCCCGACGCGCAAGCTCAGGCCCTCGCCGTGCGGCGGGTCCTGCTGATGCTGCTCGCCGTGAACCTGGCCGTCGTCGGCACGAAGCTTGTCGTCGGGGTTGTGGCGGGGTCGCTCGCCGTACTCGGCGGAGCGCTCGATTCGGCCGTCGACGTGCTCAACAACGGGCTCGGCCTCGTGGTAGTGCGCGTGGCGGCGAAGGCGCCGGACGAAGATCACCCCTACGGCCACGGGAAGTTCGAGACGTTGGGCACGCTAGCCCTCGTCGGCTTCCTCTCCATCAGCTGCTTCGAGCTCGCCCGCACCGCTGTCAGCGACCTCATCCATGGCGGCCACCCGGTCGCCATGAGCGCGGTGCAGGCCGGACTGCTGGTGTTGGCGCTGGGGGTCACCGTCGTGGTGTCGTGGTATGAGCGGGTCCGGGGACAGGCCTTGTCGAGCGAGCTCCTCGTCGCCGACGCCGGCCACATGCAAGCCGACGCGCTCGTCACGGCCGGAGTGCTGCTCGGCGTCTGGGCCGCGCACGAGGGCTGGTGGTGGGCCGACCCGGCCGTGGCGCTCGCGGTCGCCGTCGTGATCGTGCGGGTGGCCTACGGGATCTTGGCGCGGGCCGTCCCGGTCCTCGTCGACGAACGAGTGGTGCCGCCCGCAACGATCCAGCGCAGTGCCGAGGCCGTGACCGGCGTCCGCCACGCCTACGGCATTCGCTCGCGCGGTGCCCCGCCGGTCCGGTACGCCGAAGTCACGATCGCCGTGGACCGCACCGCGAGCGTCGCCGACGCCCACGCGATCGCCGACCAGGTCGAGGGCCGCCTCCGCCAGGACCTGCAGCTGCACGAGGTACTCGTGCACGTCGAGCCGTGCTGAGCGCCGTCCCTCCCTCGCTCTCGCCGAGCGCGCCCCCGGGCGTCATCGGTCGGCCCCTGCGCTCGTTGAAGCAGGAGTACGAAGAGTTCATGCTGCAGCGGATCGAAGAGTACAAGAACGCGCTGTCACGCGACGCGATCTTGAGCATCGGCGACGAGGCGATCCGCGAGCTGGAAATGAACGCCGGGGGCCAGTACCTGCTCACGGAGGTTCTGTTGCTCGAGCACGTCGACCGCGTCATTGCACGGCGGCTCCGGCTCCCGTCGTTCCCGCGGTGGCGACGACGTCACCGTACGCTCCGGCTCGCGCAACGGGAGCCCACGCATTGGGGCCTCGACCACTCCGCGCCGGTCGTGGCGCTGGCCCGTCGGCTCGAACCCGGTGACGAGGTCGTGGTCATCGGGGCCGCCGCCCTGGCGGGCGCGCTGTTCCTCGCGGCTCACGACGCGGAAGTGTTTCTCCTCGATCAAGAGATCGGTGCGATCGAAGCGGCCGAGGGACGAGCGGTGTCGGAGCAGCTCGCTGGCCGCTTCCACGCGCTCGTTATCCAGCTCGGAAACTGGTTGCCCGACGTGGGCCCGGACGTCGTGGTGATCGACCCCCGTGCCCTCGCCGCCGTCCGGGCTCGCGACCGCACGGCGACGCTCGCGGACCTCACGGCGCGCACGCGCCCCGGCGGGGTTCACCTCGTGCTTGCCGCGCCCGCTGCGGGCGGCGTGATCCCGCTCGCTCCCACCGCGCTCGAGTCCCACTATCGCGGGTGGGAGATCACGAAGCACAAGCGGGGCGGCCGCTCGGCCGGGTTCCTCGCGACGAAGCCCGAGCGTCAGCACGACACGGCGGTACACGTGTCGGAATAACGCAGGGCACCAACAGCAGTCCTGTAACAACATAAGCCACAATTAGTTGGGTAAGCCAAGGTCTGGCACTCGGCTTGCTTTCACATTCACCGTGACCACGCTGCCGATCGTCCTCGACGAAGAGCCCATCGGGATCATCCTGCGCCTCGGGCGCGAACTCGCACGACCCGCAAAGATCTGGGCGTACTGCTGGTGCGCCGACGAGGGTCCGGCGGGTGACCACCCGCATCAGCATCTCCCGATCACCGACGGGCGCTGACCCGCACCCTCCGTTTTTCCTCGGGACTAAAGCTCCACGGCATTCCGCTGCCGGACATAATCGGCACTGTGCCGACAGTATGACGCCACATTCGCCGTGGACCATTGCCATGGAGCTTGGGTGCTCGGCCCGACGGGACGCGGGACCATCAGAGCTTTAGGGGAGACATTCCCCATCCCGGTGATCGTGGGCGAGATAGCCGAGGCGATCGGACGTGAGTGAGCGCTTGCTCGCCGCGCAGAGATGCTCGTAATGGGGTTCGGGTATCCTGTCGTGCCCTAGGGACAGGCTCGACTCCGCTGTCGAATTTCGACCGCCCATAGCCTCGATGACCTCGCGTTCGCGCTCGGCGCGTTTGGTGGGGTCGGTGGGCGGCTGGGCCTGAACTAGGCCGTTTGTTTCGGATTTTGTTCGGGAAAACGGCCACCTCCTTCAAGTAGTTTCAAGGCTACGGGGGTTAACTCCCCGTTCCCCAAGCCTTTCGGGGTATCGCCTTTTTTGTCCTTACTCCCTATCTTCGGTGGCGTTTCGGCGGGCCTTGGCCCGCGCTTCTGACCGAGGGAGTCCTTTATGCGGGTTCTCACCATTGTCGGCGTGGCGCTCGGGGGTGCGGTAACGGCTCTGAGTGCCCAGCACGCTCACCAGCTCGAGCTCGGGGCATTCGGCACCTACACCCACTTCGACTCCTACTGGGGCCTGAACGGGGCCATTGGGGGCGGGGGGCGTCTCGGCTACTTCCTCAATGACTTCATCGGATTTGAGGTAACAGGCGACGTTGCGAGTCCGAATCTGACCGCGGGGGGCGCCGGGCCCTCGATGACCAACCTGGGCGTCAACGTCGTGCTCAACTCCGGCGGGGAACGCAACATCCTGTACGTCCTCGGCGGGTACGTCTCGAACAAGATGGGCTCCGGCAGCCTCAATTCAGTGCGCGGCGCGATCGGCGACCGGATCTTCTTCTCGAACCGAGTCGGCCTCCGCATCGAGGGCGGGGTTCTGTACTCGCCGAACCAGAAGGGCATCGGGGCGAGCCTCCTCAACTTCCAGGGCTCGGCCGGCCTGTCGCTCCTCCTCGGCGGGAGCAGCGGCGAAGCCGCGCCGGAAATGTCCAAGCAGAAGCGGGACTCGATCATTGCGGCGGGCGGGACCGTACCGGAGACGCCCACGCGGCAAATCTTCGTGGAGCGTGGGGTGCAGTGGCCCTACCAGTGGTTCTGGGGGGCAGAAGCCGGCTTGATGTTCTTCAAGACCGCCTTCGACGGCGTCTCGGCGGAGCCCACGTTCGGTGGCCATTGGCTCATCACGGCGAAGCGCAGCGCGATGTACGTCGGCTACGATCAGGCCTTCTTCATCTCGGACCGCCACGCCACCATCACCGAACCGAGCGGCACGGTCGAACCAGGGAACGTGGCCTTCAACAGCCTCCGGCGCATCATGATCGGACTGCTCGCCTTCCCCGTGCAACACGCGATTCAGCCGTTCGGCGGAGCCGGGTTCGCGATCATGGAAATTCCGGGCTCCAACATTACCTGCACGAACTGCACCCTGGCCGACGCCACGATCGTCCAGAACGAGGCGTCGGACATGTCGACGAAGGCGTTCTTCTGGTGGATGGGGGGCATCGACGTCCATCAGGGAAGGCTGTCGCTCTACGGGCACTACATCCTCACGACCCACACGTCGAACTTCCTGATCGACGGCGTGACGCACACGTTCCAGGGCGGCTTGCGCTACAGCCTGGGGAGCTCGCGCGAAGACGAGAACCCGGACCGCTGAGCCAGCCAATGGGTGTCGCGACGGCCGCCTTCGGGCGGCCGTTGTCGTTTCAGGGAGTTCGAGACGCCCAGACGGAACCGGCAACCACGTAGCGCAAGGGCCAGGCCCGAGCCCGGGTGACGCCAACCCGCGGCGTGGCGACGATGTGGCCGATGGCCCGCCGGTCGCGCACGATTCGCAGCCGCCCCCGCTGCAGGGCGACGCCGTTCCACTGTCCCGTCACGCCAAAGGCGGCGCACAGGCGCGCCGGGCCGGCGCAGAGCAGTCGATCGGGCACACCACCGCGTCGACGCCGCATCGTGGCCAGTCCCGCCGTCGGCTCGACGGCGCGAATCAGGACAGCCGCAGGATAATCCACGGGTCCAGTCACGGCGTTCAAACACCAGTGCAGTCCGTAGGTGAAGTAGATGTACGCCGTACCCGGACGACCGTAGAGCCATTCGGTGCGGGGCGTGCGACGACCGCCGAAGGCATGACAGGCCGGATCGTGCGGACCGAGGTAGGCTTCGGTCTCGACGATGCGCCCGACCGTGCGATGCCCCCCGATCGTGCTGACGAGGAAATGCCCCAATAGCCTACGCGCGACCACTTCGGCCGGTCGCGCGTAGAAAGCAGGGGAGAGAGCAGTCGACGTCACCCGCCGCCGGTGAGCCCCCGCCGAACCCTGGTCCAAAACGACTCGCCCTCGGGCTCCGCGACGGCGTTGGGCAGCGGAGCGGCGACGGGCGTCGGGCTCGGCGTCACCGGCGCGGCAGGCGCGCGGGCTGCGACGGGCTCAACCCGCTCCTCGTCTCGCTCGAGTCTGGGTTCGCTTCGGCCCCGACCGCCCCGGCGTCCCCGTTCGCCCTCCCGCTCGGCCCCTTCCCTGGTCCCCGACTGACCGCGCCGTCCGGCGCCCCCGCGCCGGCCGCGACCCCGCCGCGGCCGATCGCCTCCTCTTCCTCCACGTCCTTCGTCCTCACCGCGACTCGTCGGCGCCACTCGATCGCCTCCTCTTCCCCCACGCCCTTCGTCTTCGCCACGACCGGTCGGCGTCACGGGCGCCGGCGGCGGCGGCTGCCCGGCCGGGCGCGACGGAACGAGCTCCACGCGAGGCTTGAAGTTCGGGTCGACCTCGACGACCCCAACGTTCGGCACCTCAGGCGGCGTGAGGCGAGCGCCCCGCGACCCGCGCCGGAACCGGGCGCTCCGCGCGGGAATCCCGGCCACGGCGGACGCGGCGGTCCCGTCGCCAACAGCGGCTTCCGCTTGAACCTCCACCGGTGCGCTCGGCTCGGCCGTCCGCTCGGGCCTGAGTCTCACCAGGTAGCCCCCGGCTTCGTCCTTCGAGAGGTCGATGACCTCGGCATCCTGGGCCTGGCGCAAGAGCTTCAGGAACAGCTCGGGGTCGAGCGCCTCCGCCGATCCCGCGATCTCTTGCATCGTGTCGCGCACTTGATCCGCGCTCACCGCCTGGTCCGGCGCGCCGAGTCGTCCGAGCGCTTGTCGCAGCGCAGCGACGAACTCGCTGACCTGGCTCGGCGCGGCGCTCGCGCCAGCTTGGTGCCGGCGCCCCCGACCGTCCCCGCCCGACGGGTGGCGCTCCCGCTCCTGCTCGCGGGGCGCGCGGGCGGCTGCTGGCCCTGCGGGCGCGCCCGTGACCTCCGGGCCAAGGGCGAGCTCGTATTGCCCGTTATCGAGCTTCGTCAGGGCGAGGAGGCCGCGGTGCGCGGCCTCCACAACGAACTTGCTGAAGCGCGAGAACCCCGCGTCCTTTTCGTCGAACGCCGGAGCGATTTCCTGCATGACCTGCTTCAAACGGTCGGAGCGCATGACGTCGTTGTGGGCGGTCATTTGCTTCATCGCTTCGACCACGAGCTCCCAGGGATCCCGGTGCTCCTGCGTCACGTCGCTCTCGCGCGTCAACCCGGCGAGTTCGTTGTACGAGTAGTACTCATCGCAGTTCTGGATCAGGAGGTCGCTCGACGACTCGCGGATGCCGACGCCGATCACGTACTTGCCGTACTCCTTCAGCTTGAGGACGAGCGACGAAAAATCACTGTCTCCCGAGAGGAGGATGAACGTGCCGATCTCCGGGCGCGTGAAGACGAGCTCGAGCGCGTCGATCGCGAGGCGGATGTCGGTGGCGTTCTTCTTGTTCGACCCGTAGGCGGGGGCGAAGATCAGGTCGATCGAGGATTCCGAGAGTGGTACGATGTATTGGGGATAGCGTCGCCAGTCGGCATAGGCCCGCTGCACGGCGACTTTGCCGCGGATGATGTCGGATTGCAAGAGCCGCCTCAGCTCCGACTGCAGGTCCGAGCGAATCCCCATGGTGACGTTGTCGAAGTCGATCATGAGCGCGGCGTTCGGCGCGTGAGACGGGGGTTCTTTGTGCGGTCTGGCCAAGTGAGCGTGTTGCTGTGGGATCATGGGCGAGTACTCGAGTGAGGACGCGCGATTCGATGGCGCCCAACACGCACTGACCCCCGAGGGTCGGGGGTGCGAGGAGTTGGGCGCGCGGGTTCGCGCGGCGTGTGAGGGGCGACGACTGCGCGTCGCAACGCGTTCAAGACGGTGTCGCTTATCCTGTCATGTGAGGCAGACGCGTCTGCAGGTGGGTCGCCGACTGCACCACGGCGCGCCAAGAACGCGGCCCCGACCCATGCCGGGGGAGTCCAGCGCTGCCGGATGACGCGACGACGTCAACCGCTCGCCTGCCCTTCGTGTCAAGCACCTTGAAATTAAATGACTTGCGCTGAAAGAGCAAAAACGGATCCCTCTCCGCGGGGCGAGACCTCCGCCCGGTCAGTCTCCTAAGACCTTGATGATGAGGCGTTTGCGCCGCTGACCGTCCCACTCGCCGTAGAACACCCGCTGCCAGGGACCGAGATCGAGTTTGCCAGCCGTGATCGGCACGATGACTTCGTGGCCGATGGTCAGGCTCCGCAGGTGCGCTGCAGCGTTGTCTTCTCCCGTTTCATTATGGCGGTAGCGCCGGGGATCCCACGGCGCCACCGATTCCTCGAGCCACCGCAGAATGTCCTGCCACAGTCCCGACTCGTGGTCGTTGACGAACACCGAGGCGGTGATGTGCATGGCGCTGACCAGCGCTATGCCTTCCTGCACCCCGCTGCGGACGACCTGGGCCTCAACCTGATCCGTGATGTCGATGATTTCCTGTCGCCGCTCCGTCGAGAACCATAGGTAATGCGTATGACTCTTCACGTCTTAGACCTCCCCTGTGTCGAATTGTCGCACCCACACTAGATTGCTGCCAAGACAATATGCTGCTCGCCTTCCGGCAGCGGATCTTCTTGATCCTTGCGGCGCTGACCGCGGTCCCCACGGTGTTGGGCGTGATCGGGTGGGCGCTCGCGGCGCGGGCCGACGCGCCTCCGGCGGGTGCGCGCGTGTCGCTGGAGCAGATGGCCGTGTCGGCGCGCGAGATGCTCGCCCACATGGACACGGCGCGTCTCGAGCCCGCCGAACGGGCAGCGGTGCGGCGACACCTCGATCAGGTGTCGAATGCCCTCACGTTGGCGCGCCGGGCCGACACGTACTTCCGCTATTACGCCGGCGGATTCCTTGCCGTGGTGCTGGTGCTGGGTGGGCTCATCTTGTTCGCGGCCGTCCGCCTCGCGGGCCATCTCTCGCGTCAGTTGTCGCGTCCGATCGACGAGCTCGTGGGGTGGACCCGGCTGATCCGCCGACGCCTGCCGCTGCCGGCCGGTCCGCCGACGCGGGGGGCGCCGGAATTCGAAGCGCTGCGACAGGCGCTGCGCGAGCTCGCGGCCGCGATCGACGCGGCGCACAAGAGCGAACTCGAGGCCGAGCGGCTGCGCGCGTTCCGGGAGGTCGCCCGGCGCGTAGCCCATGAAATCAAGAACCCCTTGACGGCCATGCGCATCGCGCTCGACCAGCTGGGCCGCTACAGCCGGCAGGGCCCGCAGCGAGCGGCGGCGCTGGAGGTGCTCGAGGCGGAGACCGAGCGCCTCGACCGACTCGCCCGCGAGTTTGCCGACTTCGGCCGCCTGCCCGAGGGGCCGCAGAGCGAGGTCGACGTGGTCGAACTCATCGAGGAGCTCGGGCGCACGGCGATTCCCGAAAGCGTGCGCGTCGCGGTCTCCGCCAACGGCGGGCGGCGCACGGTGCTCGGGCATTACGAGGCGCTCCGTCGGGCGTTCGCGAACCTCCTGCGCAACGCCGCGGAAGCTATGGCGGGCCGCGGGACGATCGAGGTCGGCGTCGCCGGACGCGAGGAGGGATTGATCGTGACCGTCGCCGACCACGGGCCGGGGATCCCGCCCGATCACCGGGGACGCGTGTTCGAGCCCTATTTCACCACCAAGGCCGACGGGACCGGGCTCGGGCTCGCCCTGGTCCGCCAGACCCTCGACGCCCTGCGCGCCACCGTGCAGGTCGACGAGACCCCCGGAGGCGGTGCGACGTTCACGCTCGTCTTCCCGGAGTGAGTCCGCGCGTCCTCGTCGTGGACGACGAGGCGAACATCCGCCGGATGGTCGGCGCCCTGCTCCAAACGGAGGGGTTCGAGACCGCCGAGGCCGCAAACGGCGAGGGTGCGCTCGCGGCGTGCGTCAAGGATGCTCCGGACGCCGTGCTGCTCGACCTCGTCATGCCGGGCGGACCCGACGGGCTCACGACCCTCGAGCGCCTGCGCCAGCGGGTGCCCGACGTTCCCATCGTCATGATGAGCGGGAAAGCCACCCTGAGCGAAGCCGTGCGCGCCACGAAGCTCGGCGCCTTCCAGTTCCTCGAAAAACCGCTCACGCCGGAAGGGTTGCTCGTCGCGCTGCGCGGCGCCCTGGAGCTCTCACGCAGCCGCGCCGAGAATCGCCGCCTGCACGAGGCTCTTGGCCACAGCGATCCCCTTGTCGGCGCGAGCCGGGCCATTGACGAGCTGCGCGCGCTGATCGCCCGGGTCGCGCCGACCGACGCTCGGGTACTGATCACGGGCGAGTCGGGGACGGGCAAGGAGCTCGTCGCTTCCGCCATTCACCGGCAGAGCGCGCGCGCGTCCCGGCCCTTCGTGTGCGTGAACAGCGCGGCCTTGCCCAGGGACCTCGTCGAATCGGAAATGTTCGGCCACGAGCGCGGGGCGTTCACGGGCGCGACCGAGCGGCGTCTCGGGCGCTTCGAGCTGGCCGATGGCGGCACCCTGCTGTTGGACGAGGTCGGGGACCTGAGCGCGGAAGCGCAGGCCAAGCTCCTCCGCGTGCTCGAAACCGGACAGATCGAGCGCCTCGGGGGCGAGCGGCCCGTGACGGTCGACGTGCGCGTCCTCGCTGCGACAAACCGGGACCTCGCGGGGCTTGCCAGTGAGGGTCGGTTCCGCGCCGACCTGCTCTACCGCCTCACCGTGGTCCCGATCGACATCCCGCCCCTCCGGGAGCGTCCGGAGGACGTGGCGCCTTTGGTCCAGCACTTTCTCGTCCGTCAGGAAGGCAGGCTCGGCCGGCCCATCCGCATGGACCCGGGAGCGTTGAGCCTGCTCGCCGCCTATCCGTGGCCCGGCAACGTGCGGGAGCTCGCGAACGTGGTCGAGCGCCTGGCGATTCTCGCAACCTCGCCCGCGATCACCGCCGACGACGTGGCGCGCGTCATCCCGCCCGGGGGGGCGGGCCCGGCCGCCGATGAACCGTGGCGCGACGTCGCGCTCGCCGACGCGGTTGACCGCTTCGAGCGCACGTTGATCGCCCGAGCGCTCTCCGTCACGCGGGGCAACGTGGCTGACGCCGCCCGCCGCCTCGCGACCGACCGGGCCAACCTCTACCGTCGCATGCGCCGGCTCGGGCTCGAACCCCCCCGGCACGCTTCATGACTGGTCTCCGACCGCTCGCCGCCGTCCTCGCCCTTGGCCTCGCCGCCGTGGCGCGCGGCGAGGCGCAGGACACGGTGATCGTCATTCACCCCGAGAGCAGCGTCGTCGATGAATCGCGGGACCTCCCTCGGGACGTCGCCGCCGACGCGGTCCGGCTGTTCAACGCCCCCACGACCACCCGGCTCGTGGGCCGCACGCGCGTGCCGGCGGGGAACGGCTGGCAGGGCGACGTCGGGGTACGGACCGGCGCCATCACGCTTGCCGGCCGCATCACCGGCACCCTCCTCGTGATCAACGGCGACGCGACCCTCGAGGAAACGGCCGAGGTCACGGGGGACGTGATCGTGATCGGCGGGACGTTCGCCCGCGCGCCGGGGGCGCGGGTCGGCGGGCGCGTGGCCGTCTACCGGGAGCCCCTGAGCTACCGCACGGACGGGGATCTGATCGCGCTCACACAGAACCCGAAGGCCCTGTTCCCCTTCCTCGGGGCGCACAAAACCTGGGAGGGCACCGAAGCGCGCTCGACGTTGACGGTCGCGACCGCGGGCACGTTCAATCGGGTCGAAGGGCTGCCGATCGTCTTCGGACCGCAGTCGGAGTGGCAGTTCGCGTCAGGCCCCCGCCTTCGCGTGGACATTCTCGGGCTCGCGCGCTCGGTGGGGAGTGTGGGCGGGGAGCCTGGCGACCTGGGCTATCTCGTCAACGTCGACCTCCGCTCGACGCCCCGGGACGCGCCGGCGTTCGGCGTGCGGCTCGGGGCCAGCAGCGTCGTGGCGCCGATCGAGGACTGGGGGCTGCACGACGCCGAGGTCGGATGGGCTGCGTTTCTCTTCCAGCGCGACTATCGCGATTACTACTTCACCCGGGGCGGGCAAGGTGGCCTATACGTCCAGCCCGTGGCACCCCTCACCCTGTCGCTTGATGTGCGGCGCGACTGGGAAACGAGCGTCGACACGCGCGACCCCTGGAGCGTGATCCGCTACAGCGGGGCGTGGCGCTTGAACCCGCCGATCGACGCCGGGCACTACACGACCCTCAGAGCGACGGTGACGTTCGACACGCGGAACGACCCCGATCAGCCCACCGTCGGGTGGCTCCTGACCACGCACGTCGACAACGGCTGGAGCGGAGATGTGACCCCGCAGCTCCTACCGGTCGGGGTGCGAGCCCCGATCCCGACCGACGGGTCTTACGAGTTCACGCGGTTCATGCTCGATGTGCGCCGGTATACGCGGATCAGCCCGACCGGGCGCGTGAACCTCCGGCTCTTCGCGTCGGGCTGGCTCGGCGGCGACCCGCTGCCGCTGCAACAGCGTCTCTCGCTCGGGGGCGCGGATCCCCTGCCGGGTTACGGCTTCCGCGAGAGCGCGTGCAACTCCGACATCACCGCCCCGGTGTTCGACAACACATCGGTCGCGGCCTGCGACCGGGTGATCGTCACGCAAGTCGAGTATCGGGGGCACCTGTCCCTCCACTGGTCCTACCAGAGCGCGCACCCGGAAAACGAGCTCGCCAAATCGCTCTTCACGCTGCTCGGCCCGGACCTCGTGGTCTTCGGCGACGGGGGTCAGGCGTGGCTCGTGGGGACCGGGCCCGGCCGCCTGCCCGGCGACCGGCTGCCGGCGTTGGGGAGCTGGCTCGCGGACCTGGGGTTGGGCATCGACTGGAGCGGGTTCGGGATTTACCTGGCGAAGGGGGTCACCGCGGGCGAGCCATTCCGCATCACCGTGCGCCTCGACCACCGCTTCTGAGTGTGGCGCGGCCTGGCCGTTCTCACCCTCCTCACCGGCACGGCGGCGCCCAGTCCGGCGCAGCAGAGCGCTCCCGCGCTCTCGATCCTCGTCCAAACCGGCGTGCCGCGCATCCAAGTGACCAACCTGCTCGAGAACGGGCAGTTCGTGAGTCTCATGCGAGCCGGGCTGCCGCTGCGGCTTCATTACCGACTCGAGTTGTGGCGGAGCGTATCGAACTGGTTTGACGCGCACGTGCGGGAGGCGGGGTGGGATGCTGTGGCGCATTACGACCCGCTCGCCGACGACTTCGTCCTCGTCCGGAGCGGGGGTGCCACGATGCACGCGTCGACCCCTGAGGCGCTCGAACGGGTGATCACGGTGCCTTACAAGGTGACCCTCACGCCGAGCGGTCCGGGGCGGTACTACTACATCTGCCGGCTCGACGTCACGACGCTGAGCGAGACGGATCTCGCGGAAATCGAGGCGTGGCTCAAGGGCGAGGTGGCCCCGGCGGTCAAGGGCGGCGGGGACTTGGGCGACGCCATCGTGCGGGGGGCACAGCGCGTGCTCGTGCGCATCGCCGGCCTTCCGCGCCTCAGCCTCGAGGCGCGCTCCGAGCCCTTCCGCGTGGGACCAGGGAACTAGCTGCCGAACTGCGCGTCGATCGCCTTGCGGATGTCGGCTAGGGACGCTCCACGCGCCGCCATCTGGTCCGCAAGCGTCGCTTCCCCCATGCAGATGTCGCAGCGCGCGCCGTGCTCGGACTCAAAGCACGTCAAGAGCGACCGGTGACCGAAGGACTTGCTGCAATGGCAGTGGCAGTAGAGACCGTCAAGCACCTGCGGGACCCGGCGTGCGGCGGCGTACGCCTCAGAAGCTCCCGGCTCGTTGGGCACGAGCGACGCTGGCAGGACTCCGGCGGCCGTGATCCCGGGCCGCGGCGCGGGGTGGGTCGCGCCCGAACTCTGCGCCGGCCGCAAGAGCACCACCGCCAGCCCCACCACCGCCACGCCCGCCACCGCCCAGGGAACGACCGGCTTCACAAGGCCTCGAGGGTCGCCAGCACGTCCGCGCCGTAGAAGAGACGGATGTAGCGGGACTGGATCGTCGTGAGCCGCCGCACCGCCCACGCCAAGTGCACGAAATGCGGCTCGACCGGCGGCCGCAGCGGGTGCATCCCGGCCTCTTCGGGGAGGAGGTTGCCTTTGCGAGTGTTGCAGGACGAGCAGGCCGTCACCACGTTGGCCCACGAGTTCGTGCCACCGCGGGAGAGCGGCACCAGATGATCGCGCGTAAGGCACTCACGCGGACGGAGCGCGTGCTGGGTCCGTCCGCAGAACTGGCACCCGTAGTTGTCCCGGGCGAAGAGAAACGTATTGGTTACCTGGCGCCGGAACCGGCGCGGCACGTGGACGAACTTGACGAGCCGGATGACGGCCGGCCGGGGAAGCTGGAGCCGCTCGCTGTGAACGACCGACCCGTCCGCCTCGACGATCTCCGCCTTGCGGTCAATCACCAAGCGGAGCGCCCGCCGCACGGGCACCATGGTCAGGGGCTCAAACGACGCGTTCAAGGCGAGGCAGCGCACGGTCGGTCTCCGAAGAGAAGCGCGGTCGCCGACCCGGGGCGGGGGCGGCGGCCACGTATGCTACCTAGGCGGCTAAGACACGGCAAGACGGGCGGTTGCGGGGTGGGTGCGCGTCCACAATCGACTCGTGGCGCACAGGGCCCCGCCGGGCTTCAAGGGATCGCGGGAGCGAGGGCCTTCCGCAGTTCGTCGAGTTGGTCCTCGACCGACGCGCGCGAGGAGCCCCCCGGCGTGGCGCGGCCCTCGATCGAGTCCTCCCACGTGCCGAGTTGCGACAGGGCCGCGGCCAGCGCGGGATGGATCTGCCCCGCCACCGCCGGGGCCACGCGGTCCAGCGGCACCCCCGCGCGTTCGGCCTCCCGGACGAGGCGACCGACGAGCCCGTGGCTCTCACGGAACGGCACACCGCCCTCCACGAGGAGATCGGCGAGGTCCGTGGCGCGGAGCGACGCGTCGAGCGCCCGGTGCATCCGATCGCGGTCGGTCGTCCAAGTGGACACGGCCCCGGTGAGCGCCGGGAGCACGAGGCTCAGCGTGTCGAAGGCATCGAACAGGAGCGCCTTGTCTTCCTGCAGGTCCTTGCTGTAACCCGCCGGCAACCCCTTCAAGGTCGCAAGCAGCGCCACTAAGTCCCCGAGCAAACGCGCGGATTTGGCGCGCGCCAGCTCGAAGACGTCCGGATTGCGCTTCTGGGGAAGGAGGCTCGACCCCGTACTGAACTCGTCGGCGAGCTTCACGAAGCCGAACTCCGCGCTCGCGTATTGGACGATCTCGGCGGCGAACCGCGAGAGATGCGTGCCGAGCAACGTGAGGGTGAACAGCACCTCGGCGACGAAGTCCCGGTCACCCGTCACGTCCAGGGCGTTCGCTGAGACGGTCCGAAACCCGAGGGCCTCCTTCAAGAGCACCCGGTCCACGGGGAACCCCGACCCGGCGAGGGCCCCGGACCCGAGCGGCAATTCCGCCACTCGGCGGCGTGCATCGGCGAACCGCTGCCGGTCGCGCACGAGCGGCCATACGTGGGCGAGGAGCACGTAGGCCCAGCGCACCGGCTGCGCCCGCTGTCCATGGGTGTAGCCCGGAAGGAAATCATCGATCCCTGCCCGCGCGCGCGCCGTGATGGCCCGGCCGAAGGCCGCGATGTCCTCATCCAACCGGTCCATCGCGGCGAGGGTCCACAGGCGCAGATCGGTCGCGACCTGGTCGTTCCGGGATCTGCCGGTATGGAGCTTCCCCGCGACCGCACCGACTTCTTCGTAGAGGAGCCGCTCGACCAGCGTATGCACGTCTTCGTCCGGGGCTCCAACAGCCGCGCCGTCGGCCAGTCGCTCGGCCACGCGATCGAGCCCGTCAAGGAGCAGGGTCTCCTCGGCCGGGCCGAGCACTCCGACGCGGCCCAGGGCATGCACCCACGCCTTGCTTGCCGCGACGTCCTGCGGCCACAGGCGGTGGTCAACGGGAAGGCTGCGATTCAGAGCGTCCAGGGCTTCGCTCGCGCCGACGGTGAACCGGCCACCCCACATCTGGTGGGGCGCGGTCTCGGTAGGGTGCGTGGTCATCAGTCTGCGACGGCCCCGACTTCGCGCTGGCGCGCGGCGGCGAGCCCCGCGCCGATCTTGATGGCGAGACCGTAGAGGTGGATGAACCCTTCCGCGTCTTTTTGGTTGTACACGTTGTCCTTTCCGAACGTCGCGTAGGACGGCTGGTAGAGCGCGTAGGGACTCTCGCGACCCGCCACGGTGACGCTGCCCTTGTACAGCTTGAGGCGCACCGTCCCGGTCACGTGTCGCTGAGTGACCGTGACGAGGGCATCGAGGGCTTCGCGCTCGGGCGTCCACCACCGCCCATCGTAGACGAGATCCGCGTAGTCGAGGGCGAGGGTGTCCTTGATCCGCAGGGTGCGGCGGTCGAGAACGAGCTGTTCGATCTCGCGGTGCGCCGCGTGGAGCAGCGTGCCGCCCGGCGTTTCGTAGACCCCGCGCGACTTCATGCCCACAAGGCGATCCTCGACGACGTCCGCCCGCCCGACGCCCGCTTCCCCGGCCATCGCATTCAGCGTGTCCAGGAGCTCGACCGGCCCGAGCGGCACGTGATCGACCGCGACCGGTGTCCCGGCCTCGAAATCGATCGCCACCGTGACCGGTCGGTCGGACGCCGCCTGGGGGTCGGTCGTCATCACGAAAATGTGGGGAGGCGCTTCCTGAGCGGGGTCCTCGAGGATCCCACCTTCGTGCGAGCAGTGCCACAGATTGCGGTCGGTCGAGTACGGCTTCTCGGCCGTCGCCGTGACGGGCACGCCGCGGGACTTCACGAAGGCGATGAGCTCCTCGCGGCTCTTGAAGTCCCATTCCCGCCAGGGCGCGATCACCTGGAGATCCGGCGCCAAAGCGGCGTAGCTCAGCTCGAAGCGGACCTGATCGTTGCCCTTCCCGGTACACCCGTGCGCGAGCGCCTGAGCGCCCGCCCGGCGGGCCACCGCGACCTGTCGCGCGGCCGTGAGCGGCCGCGCCATCGCGGTGCCGAGGAGATACGTTCGCGCATAGACCGCGCCCGCGCGCAGCGTGGGAAACACAAAGTCGCGGACGAACTCTTCGCGGAGGTCCTCGACGACGCAATCGACCGCACCCGAGCGCTTGGCCTTCTCGACCAAGTCCCCGAGCTCGCCCACGCCCTGCCCGAGATCCGCCGCGAAACACAAGACCCTGGAACCGTAGCGTTCACGGAGCCAGGGCACGATCGCAGAAGTATCCAGGCCACCCGAGTAGGCCAGTACGACGAACGGCCCTGTCATCAGACGCCTGCACCTTTTATGCAGAGAGATGCATAAACATACAGCGCCCGGGCCGCGTGTCAACGGCCTCGGTCAGGTCAGGGTGTGAGTCCTCCGAGCTCACTCAACCGCGCCTGCACCGTGCGGCGGCCGCGTTCGCTGCGCGTGATCACGAGCACCGCGTCGTCCCCGGCGATCGTGCCGATGACCTCGGGCCATCCGGCGCCGTCCAGCGCGATCCCCAGCGCTTGTGCTCCACCGGCCGGGGTCTTCACGACGATCAGCGGGCCGACGCCGTCCACGGAGACGAGCAGCGCCGGCACCACCTTGTCGAGCGGCGGCCGGACGCCCGCGTCGGAGGGCGGTGCGTACCGCGATGCACCATCCGGGGTCGCCACCTTGCCGAGCCGCAGCTCACGGATGTCGCGGGAGAGCGTGGCCTGGGTCACTTCGAAGCCCTCCTCGCGCAGGAGGGCGCGGAGCTGTTCCTGGCTCGCGACGTGCTGCTGGCGGACGATTTTCAGGAGGGCGGCGTGTCGCTGCGTCTTCACGCCGGGAATCTAGCCGTGCACCACCCGCCCGGCGACGACGGTGAGCACGGCCTCGCGCCCGACCGCCTCCGAGGGGGCGAGCGGGAAAACGGCGAGGTCCGCCTCCTTGCCGACCTCGAGCGAGCCGATCCGGTCGTCCCACCCGAGCGCGCGGGCGCCCTCGAGGGTCAGCATGCGGAGCGCGTCGTCTCCGCCGAGTCCCGCGGCCGACGCCTCCGCGGCGAGTTCGACATCGCCCGCGCTCACCACCGAGTCCGTGCCCAGGCCCACGCGGATACCCGCCGCCCGGAGCGCGGCGAGCGGGGCCACCCCGTGGCCGTGGGCGCGGTTCGAGCGGGGACAGTGGGCGATCGCGACGCCGGTCCGGCGGAGCGTGTCGATATCGGTCGCGTCGAGCTGGACGCAATGGATACACAAGACCGTGGCATCGAGCACGTCAAGAGCGGCGAGGTACCCCACCGGGGAGAGGTGATGCGGCTCGACGGCGATGCCGCGCCCCTGCCACGCATCGGCGAACGGGCCGCGACCATCGTGGACGAATGCGGATTCGTCGGGCGATTCGGCGATGTGGACGGCGGTCGGCAGGCCCTCGCGTCGTGCGAGCGCAGCGACCGCCCGGTAGAGCGGCGCGCTCACGGTGTACGGAGCGTGCGGCGACACGCCGAGCCGGACGCGGGCCGAGGTCGCGGGGCGAGCGTAGTCCAGCGTCCGTTCGAGCTCGGCGAGACTCGACGCGACTTGGCTCGTGGCGGGGCCGAACACCTCCTGATAGCCAACCCCTCGCCCGCCGAGGGCGTGGAGCGCGTCCAGGGCGGCGCCCGTGCTCCCGGTGTCGGCGATACACGTGACCCCAGCCGCCCAGCAGTCCCGCAGCCCCTGCTGTGCTGCCCGCGCGAACGCCTCCGGAGGCGTCGCGTCCTTCGCCGCGCGGACCGAGCGGATCCAGGCGGGGAACGCAAGCGGCGGCACGCGCCCCGCGAGCTCAGTCAGTTCGAGATGCGTGTGGCAGTTGACGAGGCCGGGGACGAGGAGACCCCCGGGAAACGCGAACGTCCGGGCCCCAGGTGGGCGGGGCACGAGAGCATCGGGGCCGATGGCGGCAATGCGGCCCGTCTCGTCGACCAGCACGGCGCCGTGAGCGATCCGCGGCGCCGTGACCGGATGAACGACTCCGGCCTCGAGCCGCAGCACGCCTAAGGGGTCACCCCGATGCCGAAGGGCGCGTGCACCGGGCATACCAGCGTCGGCTCCGTGCCGGGGAAGAACCAATCCCAGTGGCGCACTTCCAGCGGACAGTAGGGCGAGGCGAGGTACCCGTTGCTCCAATCGACTTCCCGCGTCACGAGAGAGTCGGGGCGCGCCCAGTCGGCGGGGGGCGGGCGCCGCTGGTAGACGTCCCGCATGAACTCCGTCCAGGCCGGTGCCGCGATCCGGCCTCCGCCGGCGTTGTGATCGAGGATCCGCTGCTGGAGATCGTAGCCGATCCACACCCCGGCCACGAGCTCCGGCGTGTAGCCGATGAACCAGGCGTCCGTGTAGTCGTCGGTCGTCCCCGTCTTCCCAGCTGCGGGCAGCGTGAACCCGGCCTTCCAGACGGCGCTGAACGCGGTGCCGCGGCGGATCACGTCCTTCATCATGTCGACGAGGAGCCACGTGTGCGCGGGGTCCATGACCTCCTCCCGCCGCACGGCCGGCTGCCAGAGGATCGTGCCGCGACTGTCCTCGACCCGGAGAATCCCCTGCGGGTCGGCCCGCGTACCGAGGGTGGCGAACGACGTGTAGGCCGCAATCATCTCGAGCGGAATCACGCCGTTCGCGCCGATGTGCAGGGACGGATACGGCCGCAGGGGACTCGTGAGACCGTAGCGGCGGGCCTCGCCGATCACCGCCTGCTCCCCGAGCTGCATCCCGAGCTTGATCGTAGCGAGGTTGCGCGACAGGTAGAGCGCTTCCCGCATGGGAATGAGGCCCAGCGTGGTGTCGTCGTCGTCCTTCGGCTGCCACAGGGTGCTGTCGAGCTGGAGCACGGGCGGGTTGAGCGGCGAATCGTCGAGGATCTCCGTGACGGGATGACCGGCCCGCACGGCCGTCGAGTACACGAACGGCTTGAACGTGGACCCGGGCTGCCGGATCGCCTGGGTGGCCCGGTTGAACTTCGAGTCGTCGAAGTCGCGTCCCCCGACCATCGCGCGGATGTAGCCCGTGTTGGCCTCGATGGCGACGAGCGCGCCCTGGAGGTAGGGCGTGAACGGTCCGTGGTCCTCCCCGGACGCCTTGGCGGACTCGATGTAGTCGCGATAGGTCACGCGGCCCGGGGCCTTGCCGCTCGAGTACACCCCCGACTCGATCGCGTCGAGCTGCGCCTGGACGGCCCGCTCAGCGGCGTCCTGCATGTCGAGATCGAGCGTGGTGTAGATGCGCAGTCCCCCTTCGTAGAGGTCCCGACCGTAGCGCTTGTCGAGATCCTGTCGGAGCCATTCGACGAAGTACGGCGCGACGTCGCCGTAGTTCGTGCGCGTGGTCGTGAGGAGCAGGGGGTAGGCTTTCCAGAGCTCCGCGTCGGCGGGCGTGAGGTACCCCTGATCGCGCATCAGCGTGAGTACGGCGTTGCGCCGCCGAACCGCCCGATCGGGGTGCGTGCGGGGGTCGTACTTGGCGGGCCCCTTGGGCAGCGCGGCGAGGGTCGCGGCTTCGGCGACGTTCAACTGGCGCGCGGACTTGCCGAAATACACCTGCGCCGCGGCCTCGACCCCGTGCGCCCCCGCGCCGAGGTCGATCTGATTCAAGTAGAGCTGGAGGATCGAATCCTTCGGGAAGTGGTGCTCGATCTCGAGCGCGACGCGCGCCTCTTTCAGTTTGCGCGTCAGCGTCTTTTCCCGCGAGATCTCCTCGGGGAAGATGTTGCGCGCGAGCTGCATCGTGATCGTGGAAAACCCCTGGGCCCAGCTCATCGAAAAGACGTCGGCCTTGATGGCGCCGAAGATGCGCCAATAGTCGATCCCGTGATGCGAGTAGAAGCGCTTGTCTTCGGTGACGATGAAGGCCTGCTGCACGGCGGGCGGGATCTCGCCCAAGGGCAGCACGGTGCGCCGTTCGAGACCGAGCTCGGCGATCAGGCGGCCGTCGGCCGCGAACACCTTGGAGGTCTGCTGGGGGCCCGGCCCGCTCACCAGGCGCGAGATCGAGGGGCACCGCTCGGCCGCGCACACGCGCGTCCATGAGCCGTAGCCGACGCCGGCCAGGTAGGCGAGGACCAGGGCGGCCGCGCCGAGCAGCCGAACGCGGATTTCCGGGTGCCGCCACCAAGGCTGGGGAGGGAGCCGCGGCGCGAGGGGCGCCGTCACGGAGGCCATCTGCTCGGACAACCTAGTCGAGGCGTCGGCGCCTTGCTACCAGTTCGAGGGACTCTTACGATTCCGCCCCATGCCGGACCTGATCGCCGAGCTCGAGTGCCGCGACCTCGTGCAGCAGGCCACGCCCGCCCTCGCCACGCACCTCGGCCGCGGGCCCACGGCCGTCTACGCCGGGTTCGATCCCACCGCACCGAGCCTGCAGCTTGGGAACCTGATCCCGCTCACACTGCTCCGACACTTTCAACGAGCTGGCCATCAGCCAATCGTCCTCATGGGCGGCGGCACTGGCCTGATCGGCGATCCGAGCGGGAAGCGCGACGAGCGTCCGCTGCTGTCGCGGGAAGAGATTCGCGAGAACCTGCACCGCCAGCGCGATCAGATGCAGCGGTTCCTGGACTTCGACCCCGGGCCGGCCCAGGCCCGGGTGCTGAACAACGCCGACTGGCTTTCCCCGGAGCCGCTGCTCGACTTCCTCCGCGACGTCGGCAAGCACTTCACCGTGAACGTGATGCTGCAGAAGGAGTCCATCCAGGGCCGTCTCGAGGCGGGCATCTCCTACACCGAGTTCAGCTACATCCTGCTCCAGGCTTTCGATTTCCTGCACCTCGCGCGGACCCATCGGTGCAGCGTCCAAGTGGGCGGCAGCGACCAGTGGGGCAACATCACCGCGGGCATCGACCTCATTCGCAGAGTCGAGGGAAAAGAGGCGCACGGCCTCGTGGCACCCCTCGTCACGACGGCGACCGGCGCCAAGTTCGGGAAAACCGAGGCGGGGGCGATCTGGCTTGATCCGGTGCGCACGTCGCCCTACAAGCTCTACCAGTTCTGGATCAACAGCGACGACCGGGACGTCGAGCGCTATCTCAAGTACTTCACGTCCCGAGTGGCCGACGACATTGCGGCCGTCCTCGCCGAACACGCCAAGAATCCCGCGGCCCGCGTGGCCCAGCGCCGTCTCGCCGCGGATCTCACCGCGCTCGTGCACGGGCCCGCGGCCGCCGACGGCGCCGCCGCCGCGAGCGCGTTGCTCTTCGACGACTCCGATCCGCGCCGCGTGAGCGCTCCCGCGCTCGCCACGCTCTCCTCCGAGATCCCGACCGGCGCGCTGCCGCCGGAGGGCGACGTGCCCCTCGTTGATGCCCTCACACAGGTGGGGCTCGCCACCTCCAAGAGCGATGCGCGCCGGGCCATTCAACAAGGGGGGATCTACGTGAACCAGGTCCGCGTGCAGGATCCTGAACGCCGGATCGGTCCGTCGGATGGGCTCGCGGGCGGCCACGTGCTGCTGCGTCGCGGGAAAAAGGACTACGCCCTGCTCGAACCTCGGGACCGCTAGGCGAACTCCTCGAGGACGCCGAGGACGCGTTCCATTTCATCCGCCGTGTTGAAGCAATGGGGCGACAGGCGGATCGCCCCCTCCCGAAGCGAGCAGACGATGTGGGCGCGACGCACGGCGTGAAACGCCTCGGCCGCGCGCTCCGGTGCGAGGCAGACGATCGCCGAGCGGTGCGCCTCGTCGCGCGGCGACACGACCCGCATCCCCACTGCATCCGCCCACTGCCACACGGGCTCGTGGAGCGAGCGCGTGTGCTCGGCGATGTCGCGAATCCCGAGTTCGGCCAAGAGACCGGCCGACACCGTCAAGCCGACGAAATCCTGATAGGGCAACGTGGCCATCTCGAACCGACGCGCGTCGCCTCGGAATGTCGGGTTGTACTCGGTGAGGCGGGAGAAGTCGTCCGTCCCCTCGAACGCCATCCAGCCCGCTACAGCGGGCTCGAGTACCCGCACGAGCTCGCGCCGGACGTACAGGAACCCCGAACCCCATGGGGACATGAGCCACTTCTGCCCCCCGCAAGCGAGAATGTCGACGGGGGTCTCCTGCACGTCCAGCACCGAGTTCCCGACGCCCTGGATGCCGTCGACGACGAGGAACGTGCCGTTCGCGCGGCAGGCGGCGCCGACGCGCCCGAGATCCACACGATAGCCGTTTGAGAACTGCACGAACGACACGGCGAGGACGCGTACGCGCGGGTCCGCCAGCCGCTCGACCAGGTAGTCTTCGTCGGGCCAGCCACCCGGCGCGCACGGCGCCAGCTCAACTTCGATCCCATCCTTCTTGAGCAGCAGCCACGGGTAGACGTTGGCCGGGAACTGCTTGTCCGAGACGAGCACGACGTCGCCCGGGCGTAGCGGCAGGGCCCGCGCGGCCAGGTTAAGCCCGACCCCGGTGTTGGTCGTGAGCGCGATCTCGCCCGCGGTCGCGTTGATGAGCCGGGCCACCTGTTCTCGGGCGGCCTGCAGACCAGCGAGGAGCTCGCGGTCCGGCAGGAGGTGCGGTGCCGTACGCTTCGCGGTGAATTCGTCCAACGCCCGGCGGGTGCGCTCGGGGATCGGGCCGATGGACGCGTTGTTGAGATACACCGTGTCCGCAGTCCACGGAAACTCGGTGGCGCGCAGCGCGCGGAACGTGTCGCGGAGCGCCCGGAGGCGGGTGGGATGATACGCAATGTCGGTCACGCCGGGATCGCCTCGATCTGCGGCCGTCGCGCGCCCGACGAATGGCGCTTGGCTGGCGGCCACGACTACGTTAGTCGGGGGCCGACCTTCCGGGCAAGCGGGCGGGACACGTGAACAGCGCGACGCGCTTTAGTCTCGTGTTGGGGGGCGGCGGCATGAAAGGCCTCGCGCACGTGGGCGTCTTTCAGGCCCTCGCCGAGCGCGGGCTCACGCCGAGCTGTGTGATCGGCTCGAGCGTCGGCGCATTGGTCGGGGCAGCCTGGGCCGCGGGCCGCGACCCCGATGCGCTGCGCGAGCTGGCGATCCAGCTCCGCCGCCGCGACATCTTCGTCGTCGCCCACGCCGACATGGCCTTCAAACGCATGCGCTCCCCCGCGCTGTTTCGCCGGGAGCCGCTCGAGACGTTGCTCGACCGTCTCGTGGGCGACCTGACGTTCGCCCAGCTCGAGCGGCCGCTGATCGTGAACACCGTCGACATCAATTCCGGGATGCAGATCTTCTGGGGCCTCGACGGGCTCGAGGACGCGCGCGTAGCCGACGCCGTGTTTGCCTCGTGCGCCCTGCCGGGCTACCTCCCGCCGCGCGAAATCCGGGGCCACTACTGCGTGGACGGCGCGACGGTGGACAACCTCCCCGTCGCCACGGCGCGCGCGCTCGGCGTGGACCTCGTTGTCGCGGTCGATGTATCGGCCTCGAGCGCCTTCCGCGCCGACACCCAGGAGGAGGGCTTCGCCGCCGTCTTCTCGCGCGCCACCGAGCTCGCCATCCAGTCGACCCTCGAGCTCCGGCTCGCCGCCTGGACTACGCCGCCGATCTACTTCATGCACCCCCGGGTCGAGCACATCTCACCCTTCTCCTTCGATCACCTGCGGGAGCTCGTGGAGGAGGGGTACCGGGAAGCGACCGCAGCCCTCGGCCAACCGGAGGAGTGGCCGCGGTTGGGGGACGAAGGTGTCTACCCTCGCCGACGCGTCAGCGTGCGCGTCGAACGCGAGCGGTGCGTCGGGTGCGGCGCCTGCCTCGTGCAAGGGCCGCCGGGGATGTTCGTCCTCGATGCGCAACGACGGGCGGTCGTGACGGCGCCCGAGCAGGAGTGGTCGCCGATCGATGGAGGGTTCATCCGCCACTGCCCGACGTACGCGATCAGTGCGCGCCCGGCTCTCGCACAGAAAGTCGCCGGGGCGGCCGGAGCCTAGACACACTCCAGCTCGATCGCCCGCATGTCCCGCACCACGCGGTCCCAGTTGTAATAGGTCTCGACCGCGTGCCGCCCGGCCGCGCCGACCTGCGCGGCAAGTGCGCGGTCGTCGAGCAACCGGCAGACGGCCGCGGCCACGGCCTCGGGGTCTTCGGGGGGCACGAGAAACCCCGTTTCCCCGTCACGCACCGCGTCGGGCACACCGCCCGAGTTGCCCGCCACGATCGGCAGGCCGCTCGCCGAGGCCTCGACGAGCGAGATGCCGAATCCCTCAACCCCGATCCGCTCGGCGCGTCGCGACAGGCCCACATACACGGAGGCAAGGTTGTAGAGAGCTGGGAGGTCACGCTCGGCGACCTCGCCGAGAAAATGGACGTGCGCCGCCACGCCCGTCTGGTGCGCGAGTCGCTCGAGGCGATCGCGCTCGGGGCCGCTGCCGGCGACCGCGTACTGCACGTCGCGATGACGGGCGAGGATGGCCGGGAGCGCGCGGATCCCCGTGTCGACGCCCTTGTGGGGATCGAGGCGCGCCACGGTGAGCAACCACACGCCGCGGTTCGGGAGCCGGAGTCGGTCCCGGAGTGCAGTGGGGTCGATCCCCGGACGAAACCGCTCCGGGTCCGTCCCGAGTCGCACGATGCGCAACCGCTTGCCGTGACCGTCGAGGCCCAGTTCCCCGAGCACGGAGAGCGCGAGATCGCGGGTCCAGGTGCTGATAGCCACGAGCGCGGCGGCCCCGCCGATGATCGCCTTCCCGGAGCGTCGCTTGAAGGCGGAATGGTGGTACTTGTGGAGTTCGCTCAAGAGGTCGCCGCCATAGAGGAAGATGCAATACGGTATGCCGAGGCGCTCGTGAACCCACCGCGCCGGGTAGCCGGCCGGCTTCACGTTGCCGCAATACACGAATCTCACACCGTGCTCGCGCGTGAGGGCCGTCGCGCGACGGGACCACAGGAGCAGCCCCGGGAGTGTCTTTACGCGATTGCGGCTGATTGGCAGTCGGTCCACGGCGCCGCCGAACGCGCCATCGACCTCCGCGGCATCGGGGTCGGCGGGCGTCGAGACGATGAGCTCACCAGGGGGAAAACGCAGCGCGAGTTCGCTGTGCAGCCGCGCGATGCCACCGCCAAGCGGGGGGAAGTCGTGGGCGAGGAGCAGCGCGGTCATCGCCCGCCGCGTGGCATGCGGTCTCGCGACATACTGGGGGCGACGGGCACGCTGTATAATCAGGGGACGCCACGACCCTTTTGGCAAGGCATCGCCCGCCTGGAGCCGTGATCGGCTCGTTGCTCGCGCGTTGGGCTTTCCTTATCTACGTCCCTCCCCCGGAGGCCGGCCGACGCCCGATCTAAGCGTAGCCGAGCCCGCGAGACCGGCGCGGCCGCCAGGGACGCTGCGCGTCCTCTTGGTCGACTCGGGCCGCGAGTGGCGGGGAGGCCAGGCGCAGGTGCTGCTGCTGGGCCAGGAGCTCACGCGCGCGGGCGTGGACGTGCGACTCGTCACGAATGGCGCAGGCGAGCTCGCTCAGCGCGCTCGCGCCGCCGGGGTCTCGGTGCGCGGCACCCCATGGACGGCCGCGCTCGATCCTCGGGCCCTCTGGGCGCTCTGCCGGGAAGTGCGGCGCTTCCGCCCCGTCGTCATCCACGCGCACGACAGCCACGCGCTCCTGCTAGCGACCTGGGCCCGCCGGTGCGGTGGGCCGGCCCAGCTCGTCGCCACTCGGCGTGTGGACTTTCACTTGCGTCGGCGAGGCCTTTGGCAACGGGCGGGGCGCGTCATCGCCGTCTCAGAAGCGGTGGCCCGCGTCCTCGGATCGGACGGCGTGCCTGCCGACCGGATCACCGTCGTCCGCGACGGCATCGATCCCGAGGCCGTGCGGCGGAGCGCGGCGGTGCCGCTCGACATTCGCGGCCGTCTCGGGCTCCCGCCCGCGACGCCGCTCGCCGTCAACGTCGCGGCCCTCGTGGCCCACAAGGACCACCGCACGCTGATCGGCGCCGCGACAGCGACTGCCGCTCGCCGCCCCGACCTCCACTGGGCGATCGCTGGAGCGGGACCTCTGCGCCCGGCGCTTGCCGCGGAGATCGCGCGGGCCGGACTCGAGCACCGCGTGCACCTGCTGGGGTATGTGCCCGAAGCGGATGCGCTGATTCGCGAGGCCGACGTATTCGTCATGTCCTCTCGTGAGGAGGGGCTGGGGAGCGTGGTGTTGCACGCCCTGGCCCTCGGCAAGCCGGTGGTCGCGACCCGTGCGGGCGGTCTTCCGGAAATTGCGCCGCCATCTGGGCTCGTGCCCGTGGGCGACCCGAGCGCGCTCGGCAACGCCGTCGTGCACGCGCTCGAGCATCCGGAGGCCACAACCCTCCCCCCCGACTGCACCGCCCCAGCAATGGCTGAGGGCGTCCTCGCAGTCTACCGGACACTGCCGGCATAACCGGTGCACGTCACGATCGCGTCGCACTACCGGCTGCCCGTGACGGGCTATGGAGGAACCGAGCGCGTGGTCGTGGCCTTGGTGCGGGGCCTTCGGGCGTTGGGGCATCAGGTCACCCTCCTTGCCGCTCCGGGCACCCTCGTTCCTGACGTCACGGTGGTCCCCGTGGCGCCGGAAGTACTGACGGATCCCCGCCTCGACCTTGCCACGCTCGCGCCGAGGGACTCAGACATCCTGCATGCCCATTTCCTCCTCAACCGGGCACCCTCGCGGCCTTACGTCCAAACGCTCCACGGTCACCTGCCCAAGGGAGCCTCGCCGCCCCCGCTCACGATTTTCGTCTCTCGCGCGCACGCCGCGTACTACCAGCGCGACGCGTTCGTCCACAACGGGCTCGACCCCACGGATTACGAGTACCGAGCGACCAAGGGAGCTTATGACCTGTTTCTCGGCCGCCTGCACCGCGTGAAGGGCTACCGCTGGGCCATCGAAGGGGCGCGCCGCGCGGGGCGACCGCTTGTGATTGCGGGAGGCTGGAGGCCGAGCTTGCGCGGCGGCGTGCGATTCGTGGGCGCCGTCGGGGGCGCGCGCAAAGTGGAGCTCCTCGCCGGCGCACGCTGCCTCTGGGCGCCAGCGCTATGGGAGGAGCCCTTTGGCCTGACCGCGATCGAAGGGTTGTTCTCGGGGACACCGGTGTTGGGAACGCGACGCGGCGCCTTGCCCGAAATCGTGAGTCCCGAGGTCGGCGCGCTCGGGGACTCCCTGGACGATCTGGTGACCGCACGGGCGGAAATCGAAACCCGTACGGCCGCCGCCTGTCGCGCCCACGCGGAGCGCAACTTCACCCATCGGGCGATGGCCGCGGGCTACCTCCGCATGTACGCCGACGTACTCGAGCGCGACGCCCTGCCGGCGGGTCGCGCGGCGACGGACGCCTAGCGGAGCGTAATCGTCAAGAGTTCCTCGAGCCGCTGCGTCCACGTGTGCTCGCGGAGGGCGCGGGTCCGCGCGGCCGTCGACAGGGAGCGGCGCTGCGGCTCATTTGCCAGCAGTTCGGACGCGCGGGCTCGGAGTTCCGCCACGCTCCGGTACAGCACGATCTCCTGGTCCGGCGCGAAGTGGCGGGGGATATCGGCCTTGGCGTCCACGAGCTGCGGCGTCCCAACAGCGGCGAGCTCGAAGACCCGCATGTTCGCCCCCGAGCCGTAGCGCGCCGGGTCGTCCCCGCCGAATTGCTGGTGCACGTTCAAACCGACGGTCCCGCCGGCCAGCGCCCGGACAAAGTTGGTGCCGTACACCGGTCCGTTCGGCCAGCGCGGCCCCCAAACGACGAGGCCCAGGTCGGCGACGTCCTGGAGCACGCGCTCGCGGAGCGGATCGCGCGACCCCACAAACACGAGCGGGCCGTGCCACGCGGGCCCGCCGGCCAGGGGGCGGAGAAAGCCCGGGTCACACCCGAAGGCGAGGTAGTGCGCCTCGACACCGCCGCTGCGATAACGCGCGAGACTCGCGGAGTCGTGCGTGAAAAACGCGTCGTACACGGGTGCGAGGCGATCGGACAGGGCGGCCTCGTGCGGATCGTCGGGAAACCAATTCACCCACCGGGCGCGCGTGAGGGGCCGGAGCGCTGCTACGAGCGCGGGATCGAGCCGCTCCCCGCGAAAGGCGAGGACGACGTCCGCACCCCGCGCGACCGCGGCGCCGAGCCGCTGGTCGAGCGTGCGCCCGAGGAGCTTCGCGAGCCCGCGGTCCCGCGCCTCGCACCTGGTCACGTCGCAGCCCAAGGCCTCGAGGCCCGCCGCGAGCGCCGTGCCGCTGCGGTGGTAGCGGGCGTTGAACGACGCCACCAGCACCACCCGCAATCCGGCGAACGGCCGACTCACCGCCGCACGGCTTTGACGATCGTGGTCTCCCCGAACGCGATGGCCGGCAGGAGGAGCTGGTGCAGGATTTCCACGTTACGCTCACGCTGCCCGGGGTCGTCCTCCCACCGCGAGAGGGCAGCTTTCGTGACCACCGCGGTGATGGGCCAGAGCGGCAGATAGAGCCAGCTCACTGCCTTGATGCGATTGGTCGCGATCGTGCGGAGCTCGAAGCCCTCGCGGTGCAGCATGTAGCGGAGCATGGGGAACGAGAGGAGACTCACGTGATGCCACGGCGTCGGGTCGGCCTCGTTCAGTGGCACCTTCTGCTTGTTGTGGAAACCGGTCAGCAGCCACCGCCACCGCGATCGCAACGCACTGATGTTCGGGGTCGACACGATGAGCACGCCGCCGGGGCGCAGCACGCGACGGCACTCGTGCACGAAGTCGAACGGCCGCTCGAGATGTTCGATGCCGTCGATGCACACCACCGCGTCGAAGGCGCCCGCCGCGAACGGGAGGCCACCGTTCATGTCGGCGCGCGCGAACCGGACGCCCCGACCCTCGAGCCGGTTGGCGATGTCGACGCCATATCCCACGTGCCCGGCGCGCTGGGCCCGCGCGAGAAAGGCGCCTTCGCCGCAAGGGATGTCGAGCACGCGCGCGCACGCGGATTCCGCGGCGAGCAACCGCGCCACCACGGCGTGCGTGTTGGGTGACGTGAGCTCCCGCGGAGCGGGCGCGGCGGTCATCCCGACAGGTAGTTGCGGTATTCGAAGACCCGAACGCCGGTCATCCGTTCGATCCAATCCGAGACGTAGTAGCGCACGTCCCGCGCGCGGAGTTCGCGGGGGCCGATCCCGGGGCCTCGACCGCGCCGCTCGGCGACCCACTCGCGGGCCGCGCGCGGGTGAGGGCCGCGGAACGGCTTGAGCCCGGGGGTCCAATCCAGGTGCGGGACCTCGTTCGTCGGGGCGCCGCCGTGCTCGGTGAAGAACTCCCGGAACGCGGCGCGCTTGCCCGCGAGTGCGCTGGCGCGTCGCGCCCACCCGTAGTGAAACATCTGCGCGCCGGTGGCACGGGCCCGCACCCGGCGGTTCGCGTCGCCCACGCGAAACCCCTGCGCATCGCCGAACGAACGCAGGTCGCGGCCCAGCCGCAGGACCCGCACCTCGCGCCGGTACCAGTGACGGTTCGTGACGACCGTGTCCACGTCGCCGTAGAAGTGCAAGTAGTCGACCAGCAAGCCCTCAAGGCGGGTCTCACCGCCCCACGCGTTCAGCCGGTCGACCACGAGCGCCGCGCCCGTTTCGTGCAACACCTCATCGGCCTGGATGTAGAGGGTCCACGGGCCGTGGCACGCCGCGAGCGCGCGGTCGGTCTCGACGGCCAGGGTCCGCCCCCACCGCGACGGGTCCCACACGGTGTCGAGGACGCGGACGCGCGGGTCCTCGATCCCCGCGACCAACTCGCGGGTCCCGTCGTCGGACTGGCCGACGTTCACCACGACCTCGTCGCAGACTTCGAGTAGCGAGCGGATCGCGGGCACGACCGGGTAGTCGAGCCGGACCGCGTTCCGGACAATCGTGAAGCCCGAGAGCACGCCTAGACTTGGAACTGGAGGTCGTAGAAGCGCCGGTAGAGGCCTCCCGCAGCGAACAGGCTGTCGTGCGTGCCCCGCTCCACGATCCGGCCGCTCGCCAGGACGACGATGAGATCGGCGTGTCGCACCGTGGCGAGGCGGTGCGCAATGACGAAGGCCGTACGGTGGGCCATGAGGCGGTCGACCGCCTCCTGCACCAGACGCTCCGCTTCGGTGTCGAGCGCGCTCGTCGCCTCGTCGAGGATCAGGATCGGCGGATCGCGCAGCAGGGCGCGCGCGATGGCGATGCGCTGGCGCTCACCCCCGGACAGGCGCGTCCCCCGCTCTCCGAGCAAGGTCTCGTAGCCGCGCGGCAGGGCCGTGACGAACTCGTGCGCGTTGGCAGCCCGCGCCGCCGCCTCCACGGCGGCCATGGAGAAGTCACGGCGGCCGTACGCGATGTTGGCGAGCACCGTGTCGTTGAGCAGGATCGTCTCCTGGGCGACGATGCCCATCAAGCGCCGCAGGCTCTTGCGTCCGAACGCGGTGATTGGCACGCTGTCCATCAGGATCAGGCCCCCGGTGGGCTCGTAGAACCGAGGCAACAGGTCGACCAAGGTCGTCTTGCCCGCTCCCGACGGCCCGACGATGGCGACGACCTGTCCGCGGCGAACCTCGAGATCGATCCCGGCGAGGACGGCGTCTTGTCCGTCGTACGCAAAAGAGACGTCGCGGTACTCGATCCGTTCGACGAAGCCCGCCGGGCGGGCGTTCGGGGCGTCGTCCTCGCCCGAGGGGAGATCGAGGACGTCGAAGACGCGGTCGGCCGCCGCGAGCGCTCCGGCCATGATCGTCGGATAGTTCGCCACGGACTTAACGGGCGACATGAGCCGGAGCGCCACGGCGACGAAGGCGATCAGGGCCTCAGGCCGGACCGCCGAGGCGCCCCCGAGCGCGAGCTGCGTGCCGACCGAGAAGATCACGACCACGACGACCCCGGCAAACACCTCGCTCATGGGGCTCGTAGCCAGGGCAAAGCGTTGGGCGCGCAGCGTGCCCATGCGGTTGCGCTCGACGAGGCGCTGGAAGCGCTCCGACTCAAAACCTTCCGCCACATACGCGCGGACGAGCTTGATCGACGCAACCATCTCACTGACCAGGCTGGTGAGCTCCCCGCGTTCTTCGGCGAGCTCGCGCGAGCGGCGGCGGACTCGGCCCACGACCGGCCGCACGAGCAGCGCGAGGAGGGGCGCGCTCACGAGCGCAATCAGCGTCAGGCGCCACGACAGACTGAGGAGAATCGCAACGTAGACGAGCATGAGGCTCGCGTTCTGCAGCAGCGACGCGAGCGCGGCCGAGACCGCGGTCTTCGTCTGATCCGTGTCGCTGATGACCCGGGCGAGCACCTGCCCGCCCCGGGTTTGCTGAAAGAACGTGATGGGCAGGGTCTGCAGATGCTCGAAGAGGTGCACGCGGAGATCGCGGACGACGCCCTCTTGGATCGCGACGCTCGTGAGCGAGGCCACGTAGCTGAGGACGTTCTTCAGAACGAGCGCCCCGACCAGGACGATGACGACATTGCGGAGCGCCGCCTGCGGGCTGCCCACCGCGAGGAACGGACCCGCGACGGCGTGGAGAAGTCGCTCCACACTCGGACCGCCGGCGGTGGGGATGGCCTGCTCGCCGAACAGCGTGCGCAGAAACGGGATCAACAGAACGAACGTGGCCCCGTCGAGGACCGAAGCCCCGAACGTGGTCAGGATGTTCGTCACGAACAGGAGCGTGTAGGGCCGAGCGAGCCGCAGCAGCCGCGCGCCGCGGCTCATCTCAGCGACCTCCTCCCGCGCCTCCGCCCCCGCGTCCCCGCGGCGTGAGCAACGCCACCGGGAGGATCATCTCTTCGGGCGTCACGCCCCCATGGAGGAAGGACCCGCGGTAGCGGGCCTGGTATTCCCGCAGTTTGGTGGGGTACACGAAGAACCGATCGCTGGTCGCGAGGAGCAAGCGCACGCCGAGGCCCTGGGCCGGGATGCCGTAACTCTTCAGATCCGAGACGGCCAAGGCCGCTTCCGGGTCCTCGGTCCGCAGGTCCTCGCCGAACTTGTAGCGGAGGTTGGCGGTCGCGTCGCGCTTCGCGAACACGGTGGCCGGCGTTTCGCAGTGGATCGAGCCGTGATCGGTCGTCAGCAGCACCGACACCCCGCGACGCTCGGCCTCCTGGAGGGCGGCGAGCACGGGCGAGCGCTCAAACCACGTCCGCGTCAGGTTCCGCAGAGCTGCTTCGTCGCGCGCGACCTCGAAGAGGATCGCGCTCTCGGAGCGTCCGTGGGTGAGCTGGTCGATGAAATTGAACACCAGCGCCGTAACGCCGTCCTGGGAGAGGTGCGCCGGCAGGCGCCGCAAGAGGTCGCCGCTGTCGTTCGCGCTGAATAGCTTCTCGTACCGCACGGGCACCGGCCGACCCACCACTTCCGCGAGTTGTTCGGCCAACATCTCGTCCTCGTGGGCGTTGAGGCTCTCCTCGTCCGACGCCTGGCCCCACCATGCCGGATGGCGCGCCGCGATCTCCATCGGGAAGAGACCGGAGAAGATCGCGTTGCGCGAGAACGGCGTGGCCGTGGGCAGGATGCTGAAATAGTGGGACTCTTCCACTTCGAACAGCGGCGTCACGACCTCGCGCAGCATCTCCCACTGGTCGAGCCGCAGACAGTCGATCACGACGAGGAGCACGCGCCCGGCACCCTCGAGGACCGGCACGAGAAACTCGGCCCCCACGTCGACCGAGAGCGGCGGCCGATCCGCCTCCGGATGCGCGAGCCAGCGCGGATACTGCCGGCCCACGTACCGCGCGAAGTCTTGGCGCAGGCTGCGCTGCAGCGCGCGGAGGGCCTCCGAGAGCCCGGGCTCTTGCGCCGCGGCGAGCCGCACGTCCCAGCGCGCGAGCTCCGCCACGAGCTCCACCCATTCCCGCCACCCGAGCGCCACGGCCCGCCGCGCCTCGAGCTCGCGGAACCGGGTGACAAAGTCCCGCGCCAGCCGCTGCTGACGGATGCGATCGCCATCGAGCAAGCGCGTGACGACCGACAGGACCTGGCGCGGGTGCACCGGCTTGACGAGATAGTCCGCGACCTCGAAACCGATGGCCTCGCGGAGGGTGCCTTCGTCCTCGCTCTGCGTGACCATGACGACGGGCATGGTGGGATCGATCGCGCGGATTTCGCTCAGCAACGCGAGGCCGCGCCGGCCCGGCATCTGCTCATCCAACAGGACGACGCTATAGGGCCGCCGTCTCAGCAGGGCAAGCGCGTCGTCCCCGTGGGCAGCCTGCTCTACGGTGAACCCTTGCGTCTCGAGGAAACGACGGTGTGCCGCCAGGCCCTCGACCTCGTCGTCAACCCACAAGATGCTCTTCGGGCGGGGCATCGTAGCGAAACCTAAACCAGACTGGCGAGGGCGGGCAACGCAGGGCTAACATTGGCCGCGTGCTGAGCATTTTGGTCGTCCGCTTCAGCGCCGTCGGCGACATCCTCCTCACCACCCCGCTCGTCCGGGCCCTCGCGCGACGTCATCCCGAGGCGCGTGTCGTCTTCGTGACCGAGCGCGCCCTCGCGCCTCTCGTGGCCGATCACCCCAGCGGAAGCGGCGCGGTCGCCCGGCTCGCGGCATGATCCGGAGCACGACGCCGTGCGAGGAGCGGCTCGTGGCCCTGCTCGCCGCCGCCGCGCGCGGCCCCGAGCGCGAGGGCCTGTTCGCGCTGTGGCTCGTCGTGCGGGCAGCGGAGGGGCTGATGACCCCCCTCCCCCCCTCACCGCGCGCGCACCGACGCCGCCTCCAAGCCCTCGAGGCCCGGTTGGCCACCCTGGTCGTACCGGGGCCTTTGCAACGAGCCCTCGTAGCGGCGCGCCAGCACCTCGAACCCGCGACGCCCGGAGCGGGCGCGCTGGCGCTCGCCCAGCTCGTCGCCCCCGCGCGGGAGGTGCTCGGGCTCCAGGTGGGCGAGGCCGTGGGCGTTGCCGCGCGGGCCGCGCGCATACATCTATAGAGTCGGTCTGCCCATGACGACCCGCCGGTTGATCCCACTCGCTTCGCTCGAATCCATCGTCGAGCGCGTCGATCAGCAGCGCCCCGGGGAGCTCCCCAGGGACACCGTGGCCACGGGGTTCCCCTCAGTTGACCGCATTCTCGGAGGCGGCATCCGCCGCCGCGATCTCGTCGTGCTGGGCGGCGACATCGGCGCGGGGAAGTCGGCGTTGGCCTTGGGCATCGCTCTGCGGGTGGCGCAGCAGAACCAGACCGTCGGGTTTTGGTCGGGGGAGATGGACGAGCGGCGCCTGATGGAGCGAGCGCTCGCCATCGAGGGGCGCGTGGCGGTTGACGAGCTGCGGGGCGCGCGCCTATCCGATCAGGCGCGCGCCAGCGTCGGAGCCGCCGCCGTCCGGCTGCGCAACCTGCGATTGAGCGTTCGGGCGTTGGGCGCCCCAGACCTGGACATGGCGGCGGAGCTCGACGCCGCGCGGGGCCAGACGCTGGTCGTCGTCGACTACCTCCAGGTCGTGCCGCCGCCGGCCGGCACGCGGCCGGCCTCCCAGGACGAGGAAGCGGCCCTCGCGATCCGCCACCTCAAGGCGCTCGCGCTCGAGCACGACGTCGCCTTGCTGGTCGTGGCACAACTGCCGCGGTTCGACGCGACGCGGACGAACCCGCGACCCACGCTCGACGACTTTGGCGGCCTCGGAGCGATCAAGCAACACGCCGACGTCGTCCTCACCATCTTCCGCGAGGAGATGTACCGCCCGGGCGGTGGTGTCGAGGGCGCCACCGAACTCGCGGCGGTCAAGAACCGCAACGGACCCACCGGCTTCATCGACCTGTATTTCTATCGTCGCTGGATGCGCTTCGAGGACATGCTCGATCCGGATCGCTGAGCGACGCGCCGGTGGCGTCGGGCGCTTGGCCGGAGGTAACTTCGAGGCATGGCTGGTCACAGTAAGTGGAAGCAGATCAAGCGGAAGAAAGCCGTCACCGATGCGCGTCGGGGGGCCGCCTTCACGAAGCTGATCCGCGAGATCACGATCGCCGCGCGGCAGGGGGGCGGCGATCCTGCCGGGAACGCCCGTCTCCGGACCGCCATCGAGGCGGCCCGGGCCGAGAACATGCCAGCCGACAACATCGAGCGCGCCGTAAAGAAGGGCGCGGGCGGGCTCGAGGGCGTGCAGTACGAGGAAGTGCTTTATGAAGGATATGGGCCGGGCGGAGCGGCGCTTCTCGTCGAAGCCACGACTGACAATGCGAACCGCACCGTCGCCGAAATCCGCCACCTGTTCACCCGCTACGGCGGCAACCTGGGCGCGGCCAACTCAGTCGCGTGGATGTTCGACCGCAAAGCCCAGATCGTGGTGGCCGCGGCCCGTACCGATGAAGACGCCACGCTCGAAGCCGCGCTCGATGCGGGTGCCGAGGACGTGGTCCGCGACGGCGACACGTACCTGATCACGGCGCCCATGATCCAGCTGCGGGCGGTCCAGGATGGGCTCACGGCCCGTCACATTGCGGTGCAGAGTGCCGAGATCGCCATGCTCCCCAAGAACACGGTCAAGGTCGAAGGCAAGGACGCCGCGAACCTGCTTCGGCTGATCGAGGCCTTGGACGAGATGGACGACGTGGCGAAGGTGCACTCCAACTTTGACATCGACGCCGAGGCGATGGCGGCAGTCACCGAGTGACGTGAGGGTCCTGGGGGTCGACCCGGGGACTGCTGTAACGGGATACGGTGTGGTCGACGTGGAGGACGGGCGCCTCCTGTCCCCGCCCGCCCGGCTCGTCGAATGCGGCATCATCAGCCTCACCCGCCGGGCGCCCTTGCCGCGCCGACTCGAACAATTGCACGACGGCATCACGACGCTGATCGAGCGTCATCATCCGACGACGTTGGCGCTCGAGGATGCGTTCTACCAGAAGAACGTCCGCACGACGCTCGTCCTGGGACACGCGCGGGGCGTGGTGCTCCTCGCCGCCCAGCAAGCAGGCCTCGAGATCGTCGAGTACGCGCCCGCGACGGTCAAGCGGACGGTCGGGGGCCGAGGGGCGGCGCCCAAGAGCCAAGTGGCTCTCATGGTCGCCCGCCTGCTTCGCCTCGCGCAGGCCCCGCAGCCGGCCGACGCGGCCGATGGCGTGGCCGTGGCGCTCACCCACGTCCTGCGCGCGTGATCGCGACCGTCACCGGGCGCGTGGGGGCGAAGCACGCCGAACGGGTCGTCGTGCAGACGCCAGGCGGCGTCGGGTACGAGGTCGTGGTGCCGCTCGGGGTCATGGAGCGGCTGCCAGCCGTGGGAGAACTCGTCACGCTTCAGACCGAGCTCGTCGTACGAGACGACGGGTGGGCCTTATACGGCTTCCTCGAGGGCGCCGAGCGCCGGCTTTTCCAGCGGCTCACGAGTGTATCCGGGGTAGGTCCGCGGCTCGCGCTCACGCTTCTGTCGACGCTCGGCGTCGCGCGGGGCGCCCGGGCTGTAACTGAGCGGAACATCGGCCTGTTGTCCTCGGTCAACGGGATCGGCAAGAAGACGGCGGAACGGTTGGTGCTCGAACTCGCCGACAAACTCGGCGAGTTTGCCGACGCCACCGCGCCGACGAACGGCACTGCCGAGACGGCCCTCCGGGCCCTCGAGACGCTCGGTTACGGGCCGGCTGAGGCGGACGGGGCCCTGCGGAAGGCGCTCGCGACCGACGGCGCGGGCGCCTCCACGGACACGCTCGTGCGGCACGCACTCCGCTACCTGGCCACCGGTTGACCATGCCCCGCACCGCTGAATGGGTCTGCACCAGGTGTGGGTCCACGAACCGCCGGCTGGTGGCCGACGACGCGCGGGAGAGCGAGGACGCGTGCGTCACATGCCACGCCCGCCACGAGCTCGAGGCCGACGCGCGCCCGGTGCGCTGGCGCGCGCGCCCGGTCTAGAGACAGTGACGCGCACGAGACCCCAGGTCACAACCCCCGCGGCGCTCGCCGAGGAGCGCTCGGCCGAAAGCGCCTTGCGCCCGTCCCGCCTGAGCGAGTTCGTCGGGCAGGCCAAAGTGAAGGACTCGCTGCAGATCGCGATCGACGCGGCGAAGCAGCGCGGCGAGCCGCTCGACCACACGCTGTTCGTGGGCCCGCCGGGGCTCGGCAAGACCACGCTCGCGCTCCTCATGGCGCGCGAGCTCGGCGTCGGCATCCGAACCACCTCGGGGCCCGTCCTCGAGCGTCCAGGAGACTTGGTAGGGCTGCTGACCGCGCTCGAGGGCGGCGCGATCCTGTTCATCGACGAAGTCCATCGGCTCCGGCCCGCCCTGGAGGAGTTCCTCTACCCGGCGATGGAGGATTACCACGTGGACGTCCGCGTCGCCGACGGCCCCCGTGCCCAGACCATCCCCATGGCCCTCGAACGGTTCACGCTGATCGGGGCGACCACGCGGTTCGGACTGCTCACGCCGCCGATGCGCGCGCGCTTCGGCCTCGTCGAGCGCCTCCACTACTATCCTCCCGACGACCTCGCGCAGATTCTGGCGCGGTCCGCACAGATCCTCGGCGTCGAGACGGACCCCGGCGGTATCGCGGAAATCGCGCGGCGTAGTCGCGGCACACCCCGCGTCGCGAACCGTCTCCTCCGACGCGTGCGGGACTACGCGCAGGTGCGGGCCGACGGACGCATCTCGACCGCCGTGGCGGCCGACGCCCTGAAACGCCTGGATGTGGACGAATTCGGGTTGGACGACATGGACGCCCGCATTCTCAAAACGATCATCGAACAGTTCGAAGGCGGGCCGGTAGGGGTGGCCACGGTTGCCGCGGCCGTCGGTGAGGACCCGGGCACCCTCGAAGAGGTTTACGAGCCATTCCTCATGCAGCAGGGCTTCCTGGCCCGCACCCCTCGCGGCCGGTGCGCGACCGGGGCAGCCTACCGGCACTTCGGGTTCACGCCTCCTCGTACCGCCGAGCAGCCGAACATCTTCGACGCGTGACCGCCGGCTCCGAGCCAGGCGATTTCACCTACGAGTTGCCGCCCGACCTGATCGCCCAGGAGCCGCTGTCCGATCGGGCCGCGAGCCGGCTCCTCGTGCTCGATCGCACCACCGGATCGATCGAGCACCGCGTGTTCCGCGACCTCCTCGCCCTCATCGCGCCCGAGGATACCCTCGTCGTAAACACCTCTCGGGTGATCCCCGCGCGTCTCTTGGGGGTGCGCGAGAGCCCCAACGGGGAGCGGAAACCCGCGGAACTCCTTCTCGTGCGCCCGGCGCCCGACGATACGTGGTTGGCGATGGGCCACCCCGGCGGCAAGCTCAAGCCAGGGCGCCGGATCCACGTCGGGCCAGACGTCACTATCGAAATCCTCGAGGCACTCGGGGGTGGCATGCGGCGCGTCCGGTTCACCGGCGCGCTCGACGCCGCAGCAGCGATGGCCAAGTACGGCGTCGTCCCCTTGCCGCCCTATATTGACCGCGACCCGCGACCCGCCGACCGGGGTCGCTACCAAACGGTCTACGCCGAGCATGACGGCAGCGTCGCGGCGCCGACCGCCGGCCTCCACTTCACTCCCGAGCTGCTCGCCGCGATCGAGCGCCGCGGCATCGCGCGCGTAGCCCTGGACCTGCACATCGGGCCCGGCACGTTCAAACCCGTCGCGGCCGAGCATTTCGAGGGCCACATCATGCACGCCGAGGCGTACGCCGTGAGTCCCGAGGCCGCCGCGGCGATCAATGCCCGGCGCGCGGCGGGCGGACGCGTCTGGGCCGTCGGGACGAGCGTCGTGCGGACGCTCGAAACGACGGCGGACGTTTCCGGCGTTGTGCACGCCGGACAGGGAGAGACGCGGCTCTTCATTCATCCTCCGTACCGCTGGCGCGTCGTCGACAAGCTGATCACCAACTTTCACCTGCCCCGTTCCACCCTCCTCATGCTCGTAAGCGCGTTCGGGGGCTACGAGCCCGTGATGCGCGCCTACCGCGCCGCCGTGGCCGACCGCTACCGCTTCTATTCGTACGGCGACGCCATGGCCATCGTGTGACGCGCGGCGCGAGAGACGCACGACGGAGCCCGGGCTAGCGCGTGTTTGAGTACACCGTCGACGCCGTCTCCGGTGCCGCCCGCGCGGGCCGACTCGTGTTGCCGCACGGGACGATCACCACACCTGCGTTCATGCCGGTGGGCACGCAAGGGACCGTCCGCGCCCTGTCCCCGCGGGACCTGCGAGCGATCGGCGCCGAGCTCGTGCTCGCCAACGCCTACCACCTGCACGTTCGACCCGGGGAGGCAGTGGTTGCCGAGCTCGGCGGCCTGCACCGTTTCATGGGCTGGGACGGGCCGCTCCTGACCGACTCGGGCGGCTTTCAGGTGTTTTCACTCCGCGGCCTGCGGAGCGTGAGCGAGGAGGGTGTCGAGTTCCAGAGTCATGTCGACGGGAGCCGCCGGCTCCTCTCCCCCGAGCGGGTGGTCGACATCCAGTGGGCGCTCGGGGCGGACGTGGCCATGGCGTTTGACCACGTGCCGCCGGGCGAAGCCGACGCGGCGACGCTGCGCGACGCGCTCGAGCGGACGTTGCGCTGGCTCGCCCGCTCGGCGCGTCGACACGCGGAGCTCAGGGCCGCGGCCGGCGTGGGCCACGCGCCAACGCAAACGCTGTGGCCAATCCTCCAGGGCGGCGGCGACCCGGAACTCCGCGCCGAAGGCTTGCGGCGGGTGCTCGAACTCGGGCCCTGGACCGGCGTCGCCATCGGTGGCCTATCGGTGGGGGAGCCCAAGCCGGTGCTGTACCGCGTGCTCGACGCGCTCGAGCCGAAGCTGCCGCGTCCCGTTCCCCGTTATCTTATGGGCGTGGGTTTTCCCGAGGACCTCGTGGCCGCGGTGGAACGCGGGGTTGACCTGTTCGATTGCGTCGCGCCCACACGGAACGGCCGTAACGGGTCGGCGTTCACCGAGGACGGCCCGATCAACATCCGCAACGCTGCGCATCGCGCCGACTCCCGCCCGCTCGACGCGAGCTGCGACTGCGAGACGTGTACGACGTTTTCGCGCGGCTACCTGCGCCACCTGTTCGTCGCCGACGAGCTGCTCGGGCTCCGGCTGTTGTCGTTGCACAACGTGCGGTTCGTCATTCGGCTCGCCGGCCAGATGGGCACGGCGGTGCGAGCGGGCGAGTTCGCGCGGTGGGCGGCCGAGTGGAGGCGCCGCTACACTCAAGGGGGGTCGGTTTGACCATGCTTGCTGTCCGCACGTCGCTCTTCGCCCCGGCTGGTCAGGCGGGAGGCGGAGGGATCGCGGTCTTTGCGCTCCAGATCGCGGCCTTCATCGCCATCTTTTACTTCCTACTCATCCGACCGCAGCGCAAGCAACAGTCCGAGCACCGAAAGCTGCTCGACTCGCTGCAGAAGGGCGATCAGATCGTGACGTCCGGGGGCATCATCGGCGAAGTGATCCACCTGAAGGAGAGCGAGGTCACCATTCGCTCAGGCGAGTCCCGGCTCGTCGTCATGCGCAGCAACGTGGCGAACGTCCTCAATCGCCCGGCGGCGGAGGCGAAGCCAGAGTGAGCGTGCGACGCTTGCACCTGCTCGGGTCTCCCACGCTCCGCGAGCGCGCGCGGCCGGTCGAGGCCGTCGACGACGGGGTGCGCGCACTCGTCGCCGACCTCTTCGACACCATGCGGGCGGCAAAAGGCGTCGGTCTCGCCGCACCCCAGGTCGGGGTCGGCCAACGCGTGGCTGTGGTGGACGTGGGCGACGACACCTCGCCCCTGGTCCTCGTGAACCCGCGCCTCGTCGAAACGTCGGAGGCCCGCGAAACCGCCGAAGAAGGCTGCCTGTCGATCCCGGATCTCTACGGCGATGTGGCTCGCGCCCAGACGGTGGTCGTTGAGGCGCTGGACGCGGCCGGGCGGCCCTACCGTGCGACTGTGTCGGGGTTCGCCGCTCGGGCGGTCCAGCACGAGGTCGACCACCTCGACGGGATCCTGTTTTTGGACCGCCTGAGCGCGGTCAAGCGGGGCCTCCTGCTTAGCAAATGGAAACGGCTGCGCAAAGGCCAGACCGGCTACCTGAAGGAGGTCACGCCGGAGCCCGCCGGGGAGCTCTAGGTGCGGGTCGTCTTTTTTGGCACACCGGAGTTCGCCGTGCCCTCCTTGGCTGCGTTGCTCGGCGAAGGGTTCGACGTGCAGTCGGTCGTCACCCAGCCCGATCGCCCCCAAGGGCGCTCGCGCTCACGGGCCGTCGCCCCGCCCGTGAAGCTCGCCGCGATAGCCGAGGAGATCCCCGTGCTCCAGCCCGAACGGGCGGTCGACCCCGCGCTGGCCGCCGCATTGCGCGCGCTCGCCCCCGACGTAGGCGTGGTCGTGGCCTACGGGCACATCCTCAAACCCGACCTGCTCGCCATCCCAAAGCACGGCATGGTGAACGTCCACCCGTCGCTCCTCCCCGAGCTGCGCGGCGCCGCGCCGATCGAATGGAGCATCATCCGCGGCCTTCGACAGTCGGGGGTCTCCATCATGCAAATGGACGCGGGCATGGACAGCGGGCCCATCCTGCGGCAGATCGCCGAGCCCCTGCCCGCGGACATCACGGGCGGGGAGCTCGCGACGCATTTCGCAGAACTCGGGGCGGAAGCCCTGGTCGAGGCGCTGGCGCTGCTTGAGCAGGGCGCGATCCAGCCGGTGGCGCAGGACGCGACCCGGGCGACCTTTGCGCCCAAGTTGACCCGCGCGAACACACAAATTCCCTGGAGTAAAGACGGCGACGCAATTGCGCGTCTCGTGCGCGCGCTCGATCCCGAGCCCGGAGCGTGGACGGAGCTCCGGGGGACAAGCGTCAAGCTCTTTGGCCCCCACGGAGCGACCGGCGCGGGCGCCCCGGGCGAAGTGATCGAAGCGGGCGATCGCTTGGTCGTTGCGACGGGGCGCGAGGCCCTGGCGTTCGACGAGGTCCAGCCGGCCGGACGACGGCGCCAAACGGCCGCTGAGTGGATTCGGGGCCGCGGAGTCACGCGGGGAGACCAGTTCGCATGAGGCCGCCGCTCCCCCGAGTGCACGCCGTGACCGACGAGCGCGTCGCGCGGCGGGGGGATTTCAACACGGTGGCGATGGGGCTCGCCCGGGGCGGCGGGCCGGACCTCGCATTCCACGCTCGCGGCCATACGCTCTCGGGCCGTGAGCATTTCGAGCTCGCCCGCACGCTCGGGGGCCACGCGCCCTCCACGCTCTTTGTCAGCGACCGACTCGACATCGCCCTCGCGACGGGCGCCGTCGGCGTGCAGCTCTCGTGGACTCGGTGGTCGCCCGTCGATGCCCGCAGGGTGCAAGGCATGTGGTGGATCGGATGCTCCGTGCACGACCGGAACGAAGCTGAGGCCGCGAGAACAGGTGGAGCCGACTATCTTCTCTTGGGACCGATGTTTCCCACACCCACACACCCCGGGCGCGAGCCCCTGGGCCTTGCAGCGGTCCGCGGGATCGTCCGGCTCGGCCTTCCGGTGATCGCGATCGGCGGAATCGAGCCGCGTCACGTGCGCGCACTTGCGGCCGAGGGCGTGAGCGGCGTCGCGGCAATCCGCGGCTTTTGGGACGCCGCCGACCCCGCAGAGGCGGCGCGGTCGTTCGTGGAGGCGTGGCGGTGACTGACACGGTGCGGGTCATCGTGAACGGCGAGCCGCAGGCCGTGCCCCGAGGCTCCACGCTGCTCGGGGTGCTCCGCACGCTTGCCCTCGACCCGCGCACCGTGGTTGTCGAGCACAACCGGCATATCGTGCGTCGACCCGCGCTCGACGCGGTGTCGGTCGCACCCGGGGACGCGATCGAGCTCGTGCACTTTGTAGGAGGCGGGTGAGGGTGGCGATCCCCCTTGAAGGAGGGCGAGATACCCCGTTTGAGGTCGGGGGTCGCGCCTTTCGATCGCGCCTCATGGTGGGCACGGGCAAGTACGCCGACCCCGCGGTCATGGTCCGCGCGCTCGAGGCTTCGGGTGCGGATATCGTCACGGTCGCCGTCCGCCGCGTGAACCTCGACCGGGCCGGGAGCGACGACGGCATTCTCGGCCGCCTCGACCCCAAGCGCTTCTTTCTCCTCGCCAACACGGCCGGCTGCTACACGGCGGCCGAGGCGATGCGGTACGCGAGACTCGGGCGCGAGGCCGGGTTCAACGACTTCGTCAAACTTGAGGTCATCGGCGATCAGGAAACCCTGCTCCCTGACGTCGCGGGGCTCCTCGAGGCGGCGCGGGCGCTCGTGCAGGAGGGATTCCACGTCCTCGCCTATACGAACGACGATCTCGTCACCGCCCTCCGCCTCGAGGACGCGGGCGTGGCCGCAGTCATGCCGCTCGCGTCGCCGATCGGCAGCGGGCTCGGGCTCCTCAACCCCTACAGCATCCGACTGCTCAAACAGCGGCTCCACGTGCCGGTCGTCGTCGACGCGGGCGTGGGCACGGCATCCGACGCGTGCGTGACTATGGAGCAGGGCGTCGACGGCTTGTTGATGAACACAGCGCTCGCGGCGGCCCGGGATCCGGTCGCGATGGGGCACGCTATGCGTCTCGCCGTAGCGGCCGGGCGCATGGCGTTTCTCGCGGGACGGATGCCGCGGCGGGAAGTCGCGGTGCCGTCGTCCCCGCTCGAGGGGATGCTGGATTAGCGAGGTCGCCGGCTGATGCGGGTCCGCCGGCATCTGCCGCCGCTCCACGTCTGGCACTGGCCCCGGCCCGTGGCAGGCGTGTCCGCCCGTCGCTTCGGGTTGTACCTGGCGGCTGCCGCCTTAGCCGGGTATTTGACGGCCTTTCTTATTCTCTTCCCGGCCCCTCTCTTCGGCGGCCACGACGTGGTGCCGCGGGTCGTCGGCCTGCCGCTTGGAGACGCCACGCGCTCGTTGCAGAAGGCGGGGCTGGTGGTCCAGGACGGCGGGAGCGAGCCCGACCCGAGCGCGCCCGCAGGCACGGTAATTTGGCAGGACCCACCCGGAGGCGTCGCGCGGGTACCCCGCGGATTGCCGGTGACCCTGGTGTCGAGCGGGGGACCACCCAAGATTCCTGTGCCTGACGTGACGGGGTTGGACGTCTCCCTTGCCGGCCGCCTCGTCGGGGCCGCCGGGCTCGCCGTGACGCCGGCCGAGTCGGTCGAGGCCGCGTTTCCGCCGGGCATCACGATGTTGACGCGGCCGGCCGCGGGCACCTTGCTCGCCCCCGGAGCTGCCGTGACCGTGGTGGTCAGTCGCGGCGCCCCGACGATCCCCGTCCCCGACGTCGTGGGCATGTCACAGACCGATGCGCGCACCCGCATCGAACTCGAGGGTCTCGCGCTGGGCACCGTGACGCGACGCCGCACGCCAGCCGCAAACCCAGGAACGGTTGTCGCACAGGAGCCGGGTGCGGGAACACTCGCAGCACCCGGTACGGTCGTGGACCTCGTCGTCGCGCGGAGCCCGTAATGGCCAACGGCATTCGCATCGCCCCCAGTATGTTGAGCGCCGACCTCACGCACCTCGCCGAACAAGTGCAGCTCATGGTCGCGGGCGGCGCCGACTGGCTGCACGTCGACGTGATGGACGGCCGGTTCGTGCCGAACTTGACCTTCGGCGCCAACATGGTCGAAGCGCTCCGCAAGCTGACCGACAAGCCCCTCGACGTCCACCTCATGGTGGTCGAGCCCGAGCGCTACATCGACCGGTTCGCCGACGCCGGCGCGTCCGTGTTCACCTTTCATCCCGAAGCGACCGCCCACGTCCAGCGTCACCTCACCCACATCCGCAGCCGCGGGATGCTCGCCGGGCTCGCGCTCAATCCGAGCACGTCGCTGTCCGCGGTGGAGGAGGTCGTGGCGGACTTCGATCTGCTGCTGATCATGACCGTGAACCCCGGGTACGGAGGCCAGTCCTACATCCCCGCCTCGAATGACAAGATCCGCCGGGCGCGCGATCTCCTGCAGTCCCGCGGGTCCCGCGCTTTTCTCGAGGTGGACGGCGGCATCGCGCGCCCCACGATCGCCGCCGCCCACCAGGCGGGCGCGGACACGTTCGTGGCCGGCAACGCGGTGTTCACGAGCGCCGACCCCGCACGGGAGGTCGAGGAGTTGCGCCGCCGGTGTCTCGTAACCGTATGACCCGCGGGCGGCAGTGGACCCTCATCCTCGGCACGGTGATGACGATCACCTTTGGTATCGCGCTCGCCATCAAGATCCGGCCGGAAATTGACCTCGTCAGCCCCGGCACCGGTCTGCCGGCCTTCCAGGCCGTGAACCTCCGCACCCAGGCACCAGCCACCCCCAGCGACTACCGCGGGAAGGTCGTGCTGCTGAACATCTGGGCCACGTGGTGCGACCCGTGCCGCCTCGAGATGCCGGCTATGGAGAAGCTGAGCGAGCGCCTTCAGGGAACCGACTTTCGCGTCGTTGCCGTCAGCGTCGACAAGGATGGCCCGGACGTTGTGATGCAGTTCGTGAAGGCGCTCGGCCTGCGCTTCGACATCCTCCAGGATCAGTCAGGAGAGATTCAGAAGACCCTCCAGACGACGGGGGTGCCGGAGAGCTTCGTCGTCGACCGCAACGGGGTCATCATCAAGAAGGTGATCGGCGCCGAGGAGTGGGACGCTCCGGTGAACGAGACGCTCATCCGCACCCTGCTCAATGCGCATTAAGCTCGGCCAGCTCGTCACCCGCAATTGGCCGATCAAGCTCGCCGCCCTGTTTTTCGCCGTGACCTTGTACGTCGCGGTCGCCGCCCAGCAACCGTTCACGCAGCACGTCAAGCTCCGGCTCGAGGTGGACGGGCCGCCCGGTCGCGCCGTGCGGCCGTCGTCGGCCGAGGTCGTCGTGCTGTTGAGTGGGCGGGGAGGTGAGCTGCTCAAGCTGCGCGCCCTCCCGCGCGTGATCCGGCGGGCGGTCCCGGACACGTTCCCGGGCACCACGTGGCGGCTGCAGCTCGAGCCGGCCGACGTCCTGCTGCCGCAGGGCGTGGATGTCCAAGTCGCCGACATCGATCCCCGGGACATCGACATCGGGGTCGATTCCGCCGGCCGCAAGGACGTGCCGGTGGTGTCCCGGGTCACGGTGGTCGCCGACTCGGGGTTCGTAATCCAGGGCTTCTCCCTCCTGCCGTCGACGGTCCGGCTGGTGGGCCCCGTGCGCGCCGTGGCGGCGATCGACTCGGTGATGACCGTCCCCACCTCTCTCACGGCCGTGTCGGAAGCCTTCTTCCAGCTCGTGCCGATCGACACCACGACCCTCGGCGACGTGCGGGTCGTGCCGCTCGACGTGCGTGTGTCGGGGGAGGTGACTCCCTACCTCGAGCGCAGTTTCACGGGCGTGGCGGTCACCGCCGCGGCATCTGGGTTTGCCGGGTTCGCGCTCGCGACCGAGCGCGTGGTGGTCGAGGTGGGAGGCCCGGCCACTCGGGTCAACGCCCTCACCCGCGACAGCCTCCGCGTCGTCGCACACCTGGTCGGCCACGCGGCCCCCGACGCCTACGCACGGCTCACCGTCGCCGCGCCGTCTGGGCTCACGGCACGGGCCGTACCCGATTCCGTCCCGCTCAAGCCGCCTGAGGCACCGCCCGCGCGGCACACGCCCCACCATGGCTAGCGTCATCCTCGGGATCGAGACGTCCTGCGATGAGACGTCGGCCGCCGTGCTCGTGCGTCAGGGCGCGAAGACCGAGCTCGCGAGCCTCGTGATCCTCTCGCAGGACGTCCACAAGATCTTCGGCGGCGTGGTCCCTGAGCTCGCGAGCCGCGCCCACCTCGTCACGCTCCCGGCGGTCGTGGAGCGCGCGCTCGTCGAAGCGGGGCTTGCCTGGCACGCCGTGGACGCGGTCGCCGTGACGGCCGGCCCGGGGCTCGTCGGCGCGCTCCTCGTGGGCGTGACCTACGCCAAAGGGCTCGCCTACGCGGGCCGGCGCGCGCTGATCGGCGTCAACCACCTCGAAGGCCACTTATTCGCCCCGCTCGTGGAGGACGACGTGGCACCGCCCTTCGTCGCTCTCCTCGTCTCCGGAGGCCATACGCTGCTCCTCGACGTACCCGCCTGGGGCCGCTACCGGGTGCTCGGGGAGACGCGGGACGACGCGGCGGGTGAGGCCTTCGACAAGGTGGCGATCTTGCTCGGCTTGGGCTATCCGGGCGGCCCGGCGGTCGAACGCCTCGCGGCGACCGGCGACCCCGAGCGGTACCGGTTTCCGCGTCCCCTGGCGGGGAAGGGCTTGGATTTCTCCTTCTCCGGGCTGAAGACGGCTGTCCTGCACGCCGTGCGCGCGAGCCCCGATCTTGCGGCCGACCGCCCCCACCTGGCGCGCGGATTTCAGGACGCGGTGTTCGACGTGCTGCTCACGAAGCTCGAGCGGGCCCTGGCCGCAACCCGCTATCCGAGCGTGATGCTCGCGGGCGGCGTCGCGTGCAGCCGCACCCTCGTGGCGCTCGCCGCCGATCGCTTCGCCAGCCGCGCCCGGGTGTGCGTCGCAAGCCCGCGACTGAACGCGGACAACGCGGCGATGATCGCCCGCGCGGGCGCCTACCGGCTCGAGCGCGGTGAGTTGAGCGACTGGACGCTCGACGCCCGTGCCGACCTCCCGCTCCCCGGCCTCGAGCCCACCCTCTCGACCCTCAAGGCGCCGATATGACGATCTATCCCTTGGTGCTCCAGCTCGGCCCCGTCACGCTGACCGGGTACGGGGTGATGATGATGGTCTCCTTCGTCATGGCTGGCTGGGCGATCCAGCTCGAGCTCCGGGAGCGAGGACTGAACGAGGACTATGCCGCCGACATCATTCTCGCCGCCGTGATCGGCGGCCTCGTCGGCGCGAAAGTGTGGTACGTCGTGGTCACGCGCGATTGGTCAGCGCTGTTCCGGCGTGGCGGGTTCGTGTGGTACGGGGGGTTCTTGGGCGGCGTGGTCGCGGTGCTCGCAAACGGGTGGCGGCTCCGCGTGCCCCCGCGCTATACGATGGAGTTCACGGCGGCCGCGCTGGCCGTCGGGTACGCCCTCGGGCGGGTCGGGTGTTTCCTCGTGAACGACGACTACGGCATTCCGACCTCCCTGCCGTGGGGGATGAGGTTTCCGAGGGGGCTCCCCCCCACCACGGTCGCCAACCTCGAGCACATGCACGTGACGTTCCCGCCGACCGCCAACCCGCTCGAGGTCGTGGCGGTCCATCCGACGGAGCTCTACGAGACGACGCTCATGCTGCTCGCCTTCGCGTGGCTGTGGCGCGCGCGCACGCACCACCACGCCCTGGGCTGGCGGTTCGGGGTCTATCTCGTGCTCGCGGGAACGGAGCGCTTTCTGATCGAGTTCATCCGGGCGAAGGACGACCGCTTCTTCGGCCCGCTCTCACTCGCGCAGATCGCAAGCTTGGGCGTGGTAGCAGTCGGAGTCGTCGTCACGGCGCGCCTTTGGGCGCCCGACCGTGTCGCGCCCGGCGTCTCGGGGCACCTGGCCCCCCGCGCGGCCGCCTAGGCCGAAGAGCGCGGGCGTCCGGCCGCCCCGGCCGGCACGCGTCGTTGCAAAAGCACGACCGCAACGACAAGCAGGACGACGAGCAGTCCCTGTAGCGCGAGCGACTCGGCGGTCGGGTACACGCCGATCACCGGCACCCGGGGCGCCCACTCGAGCACGGTCGTGCGCACGAGGCCGCCCTCCTGGAGCTCCGCGATCCCTCGGCCCGCGAATACGAAGGCCATGTAGTAGAGCATGGCGCTCGTCACAGCGAAGAAGGGCTTCAGCGGTAGGCGCATCCCGAACCGGTTGATGGCGATGTAGACGAACACGAGCGTCACCGCTCCGGCCACGAGACCGCCCACGACGGCTGGCGTGCCGCCTTGTGCCGTGCCCGCGGACGTGATGAGAGCCTGGTAAAAGAGGATCGTCTCGAAACCCTCGCGATACACCGCCAGGAACGCCACCGAGGCCAACGCCCACCGGGACCCCTTCGACAGGGCGTCCTCCATGCGACTCTTCATGAAGGCGTTCCACTTGGCGACTTCAATTTTCGACAGCAGCCAGTAGCTCACATAGAAGAGCACTGCGGCGGCGAGGAGCATCGTGCCGCCTTCCAGGGCTTCGCGCTGCCCCGGAGTGACGGTGAACAGCGCCTCGACGACGGCGGCGGTGGCGACGCTCGCTGCCACGGCGACCCAAGCACCGGTCGCGACGTCCCGGCGCCGCTCGGCGGCGCCCGCCTTATTAAGGAACGCCATGAGGGCGGCGACCACGAGGATGGCCTCGAACCCTTCGCGCACGAGGAGCACGAAGGACTCCGTGAAGAGGTTGGCGCGTGACGGCCGGTCGGCAACCAGGCGCTCGGCGCGCTCAAGTGCTGAGAGGATTCGACCCCGGATGGCCGCGAGCTCGTCGGGCCCGGCTCCGGCGCCCGCGCGCGTGCGTAGCGCGGCGAAGGCATCCTCGAGCTCGCTCGCGAGTGCCGCGTTGCGCGCACGCACGTCGCTCTCCACCTGCTCGAAGCTCATGTAGGCGTCCAGCGCGAGCTTCGGTGACCCGGCGGCCACCGCGGAATCGAGCTCGCGCCGCACGGCCACGAACGCCGCGGTCGTGGGCGAGGCCTGGCCCGGTCCCTGACGCTCGGCCGCCGGAAGCACCCGCAGGAACGCGACGAGGTCGCGAAGGGCTCCCTGGTCGAGCTCCCGCGCAAACCCGGGCATCGGCGTCCCGGGACGCCCGTCGCGGGTGAGCGCCACGAGGTCGCTGTCTGAGAACCGGGCTTGGATCGCGAGGTCGGCGAGGGCCGGTGGGGCGACCGAGAGGCCCGTCGCCAGCGGGCCGTCGCCCCGACCCCGCGCGCCGTGGCAGGAGGCGCAGTGGGCCGCGTACACGCCCTCGCCCTCCCGCACGCGTCCCGGGTCCGCGCCGAGCGTCAAGACGTACTCAGTGAGCGCCCAGCGGTCGTCGGATGCGAGCGCCTCGGCGTACTGGGGCATGCCGGTGCCCGCGACTCCGATTGCGATCTTGCGGTACATGTCCACCGGCGAGACATCGCCGAGGTCCGTGAGGTCGGCGGCGGGCGGGCCAACCAAGTGTCGTGCCTTGGGCCCATCGCCACGGCCCGTCGCCCCGTGACACTGCACGCACTGCGTTTGGTAAACCGCGGCTCCCCGTGCGAGGGAGGGAGGGGCCGAGGGGAATGCGTCGAGCGGCCCGCCAGCTGCGGCCGCGATGCGCTGCACCAAGACGGCGACGCGTTTGGCGACCGAGTCGGGCGGCGCGGCGCGCCCGACGTCCACCCGCAGGGCGCGGAGCCCGCTGTCCGCGCCCGCCCGAGCGGCCGTTGGCAGGTTCGGCGCGTCGAGCAGGGCCGCGTCGAGAAACTGCTCGGCTTCCGCCACTTCCTGCGGCGCAGTGACGCGACCCCCGCCGGGCGCCACCCCGTCCGCGTATTCCTTCGCCGCGAGCGACGCGGCGGCGACCACGCGGCGAGCCACGGCGAGCGAGTCCTCCCCCTGGCCCGCCAGAACGGGCGGCAGAGAAAGGCACAACACCAAGCCAAATATCAGCTTAGAACGGATGCCGACGACTCTCAGGCACAGGGTCCAACAAAGTAGAGCAGATTTGTCGGGAATTCAAGCCGCGATCAGTCGGCTGCGAGCAGGGCCACCGCCACGGCCGCAAGGTGTGTGTGGGCGAGCGAGAGCACCACGCGACGCACCCCGAGTTCGGCGGCGCGAGCCGCGGCCGCCCCGGACAACGAGACGCTCGGCTGGCCGTCCGGGGCGCGCACCACCTCAATCTCCCGCCAGCCGATGCCGCGCGCCGCCTCGCTCCCTTGGAGCGCCTTATAGACCGCTTCCTTGGCGGCGAGGCGGACCGCCACGTGCGTGGCGGGGTCGGCGCGGCTCGTGCAATAGGCGCGCTCGGCTTCGGTCAGTAAGCGCGCGAACACCCGCTCTCCCTTATCCGCGATGATCGCGCTCACCCGCGGGACTTCGACCAGATCCACACCGAGACCGAGGGTGTTCAAAGGCTCTAGAACCCGAGGCGCTCGGCCAGCGCGCTCGGCGCTGGCAGGTAGCCCCCCACGACGAGCCCGATCCACACTAACAGGATCGCAACCGGCACCCAGAGAGCGACGAGCGGCCACAGCGGAGGACGCCACGCTTCGATGGCGGCGCGCTCAGCGGCCCAGCGGGCGCCCTCATCGGCGAGCGCCGCCTCGAGGGCGAGCCACGCGGCCTCGAGTCGCCGGGCGGCGGTGCGGACCGCATCCTGCCACGCCGCGTCGACCCCCGGGTCCCCGCCCTCGGCCGCCGCTCCCGCCAAGGCATCGAGTGCGTCGAGCGCGTCGACGAGGCGTTCCGCCCCGCTCCCCAGGCGCGCCGCGATGGCGCGCCGCTCCCCTGCCGTGAGCAGCCGACGCCGCGCTTGGCGGCGCGGCATGCGGACGCGCCAGGCGGCGGCCGTGATGGCTTGGTCGAGCGCCGTCGCGGTCCGCTCTGCCATGCGGGTGACGGCGTGCTCCCAGGCGCCGAGCCAGGCCGCGCGCCCGAGTGCACCGACCACGGCGGCCCGGTCGCCCGCGGCGCGGGCGGCGCCTGCCTGGGTGATGACGCGCGTGGCCAGCTCCTCGCGGATGTCGTCGACGTTCACCCAGGGCTCCGTCTGACGACGAGGAACGAGGACGCGACCAAGCGAGGGCGCGAGCTCCGGGACGCGCAGCGCGTTCACGGCGCGGTGATGCGCCCCGGATGGCCGGTGCGCGCTTGGTAGGCGGCCAGGAAGTACTCGAGCGACTCGGGCAGGAAACTGTCGCGCCCAAGCCCCGTCGCCGCGATCGCGCGTTCCATGGCGGACGGCTCGCCCTCCACTTCGAGCAAGACGTCCATGGCGGGATACCATTCCAAGCGCAGCACGGCGCCGAACAAACGGTAGACCTCGACGGTGCGCTCGATCATCAGCGTCACCTCGAACCCCGCGCGCTCGAGAATCGCGAGCACCACCTCGGGTTCCGGGACGCGCGTCTCGAGCTCCGCGCGGTGCCGGTAGGCGCCCTGCGTGCCGGGCGGGCCCTTCCACCCGAGCACGCCGTAGGAGGGAGTGCCGTCGGCGGGTCGGTAGATGCGGAGGCGGAGCACCTCGTCGCGCGCCGTGAGCGCGTGCGCCCGATCGAGGCGGCGATCGATCATCGCGCCGCGATACTCCGGGGTCGCGCCCGCGGCTTGGACCGCGCGCCGCACGGCCGCGGGGTCAGGCACCCGCGCCTTGACCTCGAGCTCGTCGCCGGGCCTCCGCCCACCCTCGTTCATCCGAGAAGGACGTCGAGGACCGCGCCCGTGTCGGCGAGCGACTCGAACACGGCCGTGGCCCCGGCCGCGCGAAGGGCCGCCACGTCGTAGTATCCCGTCGCGACGCCGATCGAGCGGGCGCCGATCCCCGCCGCGCACGCGACATCCGCCGGCGTGTCGCCGAGCACTACCACCTGCTCCGGCGGAAAGGCCCGCCCACGTGCCGCGATCGCTCGACGCACGGCGATCGCCGGCAGGTCGGGCCGCGACCCGGAGTCCGACCCGTAGGCGCCTACCGCGAACCGGTCCGGATCGAGCCCGCCTGACCGCAGCTTCAGCGCGGCCCCTACGGCGTAATTGCCCGTGAGAAGACCCACGAGGGCCCGGTCCTCCGCTTCGTAGGGCACGAGCGCGGCGAGGAGCGCCGTGACGCCGGGCAGCACGCGCGTTGCACCAGGCGTACCCGCGAGTTCCTCGGCGAGGAGCACGAGATACCGCTCGCTGACAGCCGCCAGGAGCTCTGCGCGTCCTGCGAGCGGATGCCCCCCCAGCCGGAGGAGATCGGTGATGATCTGCGGGTCGGTCTTGCCGTCGAAGCGGTAGGTGTCGATCGGCCCTGCGGTGCCGGCCTCGGCCACGAGGGCTCGGTGCACCGCCCGGCGGCCGGCCCCGTCGGTCCACAGGAGGGTGCCGTCGATATCGAAGAGCACAAGCTTCATCGTCGCGGAAACATAATCGCACCCGCTACACCGCCGTTGTCTTGCTCGGTCCCGCGTCCACCACTACGTTAGCGCCCATGAGCGCCACGGACCCACAGAGCGCGCACAGCGTGCTCATCGTGGACGATGAGGAGAGCATTCGCGAGGCGCTCACCCGGTTCCTCGACCGCCTCGGCTACCGCGTGCGTCAGGCGTCGACCGGGGCGCAGGCCCTCGAACGGCTGGCGGAAGAGGAAGCGCACGTCATGCTGGCCGACATCCGCATGCCGGGGATGAGCGGCGTCGAGCTCGTGCCGAAGGCGATCGCGCAGGCGCCGGACCTCGCCATCATCATGCTCACCGCGGTGGACGAGCCGCGCACGGCGGTCGAGTGCTTGAAGCACGGGGCCTCGGACTACCTCATCAAGCCTCTCGATTTGGAAGAACTAGAGCTCGCGCTCGGGTGGGCGCTGCGTCGGCGTCAACTGGAGATCGAGCGTCGAGAGCTCGAGCAGTGGCTGGCCCGGGAGGTCGCGGCCCGCACGCACGCGCTCGAGGAGCACACAGTGGCGCTCGCGGACGTCGCACTCGCCGCACTCGCCGCGACCCGGAACTGGGCGGGCGAGCCCCAGGCGCTGGCCGCGCTGTCACGGGCGCTCGGAACACCCGCCGCGACACTCGCCGCCGACCTCGAGCGACGCCGCGCCTAAACCTTGGGTGCCGTTTTCTCCTCGCACGCCTTGCAGCGCGTGATGCCCCGAAACGAGCAGATCAGGCAGATGAAGGTCCCGCAATCGGAGCACGGATAGCCCTCCGACGCGCGCTCTTCGTTGCCGCAATAGCGGCACACCATCCCGTCGTGCTCTTTCAGCTGTGGCTTGTCCATCTCCCACCTCAAAGGTCGAGGCCGTACCCCTTAATCTTATTGATCAACGTCGCGCGCGAAATGCCTAGTTCCTGGGCAGCCCGCGTCCGATTGCTCCCGTGCGCGCGGAGCGTGCGTTCGATGTGATGACGCTCGACGTCCGCGAGCGCTTGGGGAACGTGCCGCCGCTCGGAGGCCTGGGCGCCCTTGCGCAGGTCGGCGGGCAGATGCTCGACGCCGATGGCCTGGGCCCCCTGCGCGAGGATGAGCGCGCGCTCGAGCACGTTGCGCATTTCGCGCACATTCCCTGGCCATGGCGCCGAGAGCAGGCGGTCGAGCGCCTCCGCGGTGCAGGTCACCGGGCATCCCGGAAGCTCCCCGCGAAGCGTCGCGAGCAGGCGCGTGATGAGCGCGAGCCGGTCTTCGCGGGAGCGCTCGCGCACCGGCGGCAGCCGAAGCGGCAGTACGCTCAGCCGGTAGTACAAGTCTTCACGGAAGCGCCCGGCCTTCACGTCGCTCACGAGGTCGCGGTTCGTCGCCGCCATCAGGCGGACGTCGACCCGGAGTTCGTGCGTGCCCCCAAGGCGTCGGAACGCTTTGGCCTCGAGCACCTTCAGCAGCTTGGGTTGGAGCTCGAGCGCGAGCTCACCGATCTCGTCGAGGAAGATGCTGCCCCCATCGGCGAGCTCGAAGAGTCCCTGGCGGCGCTCCTTCGCGTCGGTGAACGCGCCCTTTTCGTGTCCGAAGAGCTCGGAGTCGAGGAACGTGGCCGAGAGGCCTCCGCAGTTCACTTCGACAAAGGGCCCCTGCGCCCGGCTGCTCCGCTGATGAATGAGCCGCGCCACCCACCCCTTCCCCGTGCCACTCTCGCCCGTGAGGAGGACGGTGCTGCGCTCGCTCGCGGCCAGCAGCTCGACCTGATGGGCGAGCTCGCGCATTGCCGGCGAGACGCCCAGCGTTTCGAGGCCTTCACCCAGATGCTCCCGCGCGCGCAACAGGGAGTTCTGGCGCGAGAGCCGCACTTTCTCGCTCACGCGGGCGGTAGCGGCGGCGAGGTGGGTCATGTCGACCGGCTTGGTGAGGAAGTTCTCCGCGCCGAGCTGCATCGCCCGCACCGCCGTCTCCACGTCGGCCTGCCCGGTGAGGAGCACCACGGCCGCGCCCTGCGTGCGCAGGCGCTCGAGCACGTCGAGCCCGTTCGCATCCGGGAGATGGAGGTCGAGGATCACGACCTCAGGACGCACGCGGTCGAAGATTTCGAACGCCGCATCGGCGGTCGGGGCGCGGTGCACCTCGTACCCGAGCTTCCCGAAGTAGTCGCCCACGGCGCGGAGGATGTCGGGGTCGTCGTCAACCAGTAGCAGCGTGTCAACCATGGCGGCCTCCCCCCGCGCGCCTGCGCGCGCCGTCCACGAGCACGGTCAGAGCCCCCGGACGGAGACGCGCCTCGAACGGCGTGACCCCCGCCACTTCGCCGTCGAGCTGCACGGGCCGCGCGGCGCCGGCCAGCGTTTCGACACGGATCGTGCGCCCGCGCCCGAACCACAGGCGGCGCCCGGGGCCAGACCCGTTGCCGCCGCGCACGAGCTCCCAGAACGCGAGCACGCTGTCCACGGCCCCCTCGGCCTCGAGAACCATGACATCGAGCCACCCGTCGTCTGGGGCGATGCCCGGGCGCATGCGGAGGAACGGAGGCACCAGCTCGCCGCAGTTGGCGACGAGCACCATCGCCGCCGGCCGCTCGTGCGCGGTACCGTCCACGGTCACGCGGTGAAGGACGCTCTGCACGCCGGGCAGCGCCGCCAGCGCGCGGATCAGATAGGCGCCCATCTTCCAGCGGCGCTTGAGCGCCCCCGAGGTGTCCGCCATAAGGCGCGCGTCGAACCCCGCACCGCCGCAAACGGCGAAGCAATGCGGGCCGTCCTCGCGCTCGACAGCACCGAGGTCGAGCGTGCGGGGCCGGCCGTTCAGGATGGCGCGCGCGGCGGCCGCAGGCGCGTAGGGGAGGCGCAGGTTGCCGGCGAGGAGGTTGCCCGTGCCGCCGGGCACGAGCCCCAACGGAACCCCCGATCCGGCGAGGCCCGCGGCGACCTGCATCGCGGTGCCGTCCCCCCCGTAGCACACGACGACATCGAACCCTTGCGTCGACGCCTCCTGCGCAAACCGCCGGGCGTCCCCGGGCCGCGCGGTCGCGTGCACCTCAACCATCCAGCCCCCGCCGCGCAGGGTGGCCCGGATCGCGTTGAGCGCGCGCACATCCGTCCGCGCCGCCGCCGGATTCGTGATGAGCAGGGTTCGCGTCATGGTCAGTAGCGCCGCTCCCAGATCAGGTCGAACCCAATTTGGCGCGGGACGGTCGTGCTCGGCGTCTCCTCGAGCGGATCGGACGTACACGTCAACACCGGTGCGAAGCTCGCTTCGGTCCGCCACTCGGGACTCAGACGATACTGCAAACTGAGCCCGATCGTGTTCGTCACCCCGATAGGACGGCCTTGGCACACGCCCGCGTTCACCACGAGAAAGGTGTTGCGCCCGAGCTGCCGCCCGACCGCGAGCTGGACGCCCGCGAGCGGGTCGTTGGCGGCGCCGGGAGCCCCGGGGCGGATCTCGACGTAGTCGAGCGGGATCCCGAGGTCCGACACGAGGCTGCGCCCGAGCTCGCCTGACAGCACGTCGGCCGCGCTTTGGAGCAGCGCTTGCTGGTCGGTGATGCCGCCCTGCTCGCCGGACAGCTGATAGCTCGGCTTGCTGAAGAGCAAGTAGGAAATTACGTCGGTCTGCGAGAGGTCTTGGTTCTGAGCGCTCAAGGTCACGCGCGGCACCGAGAGGGTGCCGGTGATGTCGGCCACGATGACGATGTCATCGGGATTCCGCTGGGTCGTCGTCGGCACCGGGTGCACGGCATGCGTCGCCTCGACGTCCAAGGCCGCGTCCAGATCGGGCGTGCCAAAGTACGTGACCGTCCCTCGGGAGACGACGAATTCGCGGGTTACCGGCCCGACCTTCACGCGGTAGACCCCGCGCGGCGCGTTCAGCGTCCCGGACACGCGGTAGCCGGCCCCTTGTTTCGTGAGCGAGACGCGGCCGGTAAGCTGGATGTTCGCCTCGTTCGAGCGGAGCCACACCCCGCTGCCCATGTCCAAATCAAGATCCTGGACGCGCAGACTGTCGAGGAACACGCTCTCAAACGCGGGGCCGAGCTTCTGCTGCTGGATGACGGCCGCGAGCGAGGTGTCGGTCAGGGCACTCAGATCCACGATGCGCTTGTCGACAAGATCGGCGAAGTACAGGGCCCCGCTCGTTACCGTGGCGCGTCCGCTCAGGGTCGCCCCGATCACGGGCCCCGTCAGGGCGAGTTCGCCGCTGCCCGTCACGGTCACCCGGTTCCGCAAGTCGAGCGCCTTGAAGCGATCGGCCTTGATGTGGAGCGCCAACTCGGGGTGCAAGAGCTCCTCGAGACGCACGAAGCCGGACACGTCGACTCGCCCGCGGTCGCTCTGCGCCGAGAGCGCGCGGACCTCGATCGTGTCGCCGGACAGGGCCAGGTCGCCGACCACGTTCTCGTAACGGACATTCAAGGCCGGGATGCTCGCCGCCGCCCTAGCGATCCGCATGGTGCCGCGCAGGCGGGGCTCGGCCCACGTGCCATCGACACCGACGTCGGCGGAAACCACCCCCCTCACCTCCTGCAACAGCGGCGTGAGCGCCTCGAGGAGCGATAGATCCACGCTGTCGGCGCGAGCCCGGATCGACAAACGATCCGGCAGTTCGCGCTGGCCCGCGGGCTGAAGGGCCAGGTCGAGTGGCAAGCCCGCGGTCACGTTGAGGATCTGGTCCCCCGCACGCCACAGATGAACCTCCGCGTCCAACCGCCTCTGCGCATAGGAAAACGTGGCGTCCACGTAGGGCATCCGAAATTCGCCGAGCGAGCCGTTGACGAGCGACAGCGACCCAAGGTACACGGGCTCCGCCCGGGTCCCGCCGAGGGCCAGGGCCGCGGCCACCGTGCCCCCGACGCCCGCCGTATCCTGGTCGAGGAGCGCGTAGACGCCGGCGAGCGGTAGCCCCGCCAGCCGCACGTTCGCGGCGAGCGAGCCCCGGGTCGGGGCCGCGCCTTGCACGGCGATCACACCACGGGTGGAGTCGCCTTGGGGGGCAAGCATCATGGGCCCCACCCAGAACCCCGAGTCGCTCGCCGTCGCTCGCACCGGGGCGAGCGACTGCCACACCCCGCCCGGTACGAGGATCGAGAGCGAGTCCACGTCGAGCTCTATGCGGGCGCCCCGATCGTCCGGAGGGTCGACAGCCCGCGCGCGGGCGACGCGCCCGGCCGCGGACACCGCGGCGATCGCGCCCACGTGGGTGCGCGCAAACCACGTCAAGGAGTCCGTCGTCCCCTGAGCCGCCACGACGGCATCGCCGAGCCCGTAGTCCCCGAGGGCAAGGGAGTCGACCGTGGCGTCGATGCGGAACGCCGGCACGGGTCCGGGTTCGTAGATCACATGGCCGCGGGCGCTCGGCACGCCGACACCGCGCCACACCACTTGCTCGATGGTCGCCCGTGCATCAAACGCGAGCGAATCGAGCGCGCCTTCGATTGCCAGGGCGACGCGCGCCGATCCCCGTAGGGAACGGGGGCCGCCCGTCGCCGCGGCGACATCCGGGCCCACGAGCCACCCGAGGAGGGAGTCCAGGGCGTTCAGGCTGTCCGCGTCGAAGTCCGCCGAAAGAACCCCGGTCACGGGCCGGCGCCACCCGAGCGCACCGCCCGCGGTCGTTACGAGCCCAGGTTGCAAGACACGGAGCGAGTCCACGTAGACACGGCCGTCCGCCAGGCGGAGCACGGCCCGACCGCTGTCGATCGGCGCGCCCGCAACCACCGACGCTTTGACCGTCGCGGCGAGCGCGCCAAGGGGCGGCACTCCGCTGTCTTCCTCCCAAGTCCCCTGCACCGCGGCGGTGAGACGCGACACGGGCGCCCGCCGTACCCAGTGCGCCAGGTTGACATCGTGCCCGCTGAGCGTCAGGTCGCGCACGCCGACCCGCGAAGACGTGAGTGTGAGGACGCCCTGCCCTGCCACGGCGCCGGCCGCCGAGGAGAGCTCGACCCGGGTGTCGAGCGCCAGCGCGGTGCCCCTGACCTCTATAAGACCAGCAACAGCACCCTCAAGTGGCAGGGTCGGGAAGCTCCCCCGCAATCCGTCGAACGAGAGAGAGTCCGCGTGCACATGCGCCGCGACGGCGAGGAAGTCGGTGCGCGTGTCGAGAGTCACGGTCCCCTCGACCGTGCTCACCGGGCGGGATCCGTCCTCGTGGACCACCGATCCGGTGAACTGAACGTCGTGCAAGGGTCCGTTCAGCACCCCGGCCAGGCGCAGGTCGCCTCGCAGGGGCACCACGCTCGGCACGAGCCGGCGGACTGTTTCGAGACTCACCGAAGCGCCTTGGACGTCGAAGGCCGTGAACCGCAGCCCGTCGCCGGTGCCCGCACCGATGTGGCCCTGCCCCTGAACGCTCGAGGGCGCGCCCGCCGCGAGGGAATCCCGGAACTGCCAGTCGAGCGCCACGGCCAGGTCTTTGAGCCGGCCGGTGGCGATCGTGCGCCCCGAGAGGCGCCCCGCAAACGGCAGCGTGTCGAGCAGCGCGCGCGGGAGATCGAGATCGAGGTCGTCCGCCACGACGTCGACGCCCGACAGCGCGACGAGACCTGAATCAGACGTCGTGAGAAACCCAAGGCGACCGGCGAGCGTCCCGCCGCCATAGCGGACGCGAATCGGGTCGAGGCGCACCTCGAGCGCGCGCGGCCCGCGCGAGCGGACCGTGGCCGTGCCCCGGCACACGGTACTGGCCGGCAGCCGAGACAAGAGGAACCCGGCGTCGCCGAGCCGCAAAGAATCCAGCTCGACTCGCAAGTCCATCAGCGGCCCTCGCCCGCCCAGCAGGACGACGCCGCGCGCCGCGAGCTCGGACCGCGGCAGCGCGAGCGTCGAGAGATCAACCACGACGGAATCCCCGGCCACGCGTAGCCGCCCGACCGCGTCCCGGACGTCGAGGCGCGGGTCCGAACTCACCATGGCCAGACGCACGACGTCGATACGCACCCCGGGACCCGCGGGCCCTGACAACCGCACGACCGGGAGCCGCGCGTCGATGTGCTCGAACGCGTGTAGCCCGACCCCCTCTTCCGACTCCACGCCAGCCGCGGCTTCCCAGGTGCGCAGTGACACGGTCCCGTCGTCGACGTCGACGTTGCGAAAGAGGATGAGCGGGCCGGGCCCGGGCACCGAACCCGGTGAGCCCCGCAGGCGAAGGACCTCAGCCAGGTTAAGGCCGCCGTCGCGGTGCTGGACCAAGTCGAGCACGGGGTGCTCGAGACGGAGCGCCAGCAGCACGAACCGCCCCGCGATGAAGTCGAACGGATCGTAGCTCGCGGTAACCGTCGGCAGGGTCGCCACGAGATGCCGTTCCCGATCGAACACCCGGAGTCCTTGGACCGTCACCCCGGTGACGAGGGGCCCGCTGACGCTCGCGATCTCGATCGACCCATCGACCAGAGTGCCAAGGGCGGCCGTCGCGGCGGCGGTGACGAGCGTGCGACCGCTCGCCGTCCCCGCCAGAGCGCCGAGACCCCCGAGGAACGAAGCCAGGAGTCCCGCCACAACCCACAGCGCCGACCCGAGCGAGCGGCGCATCGCTAGAAGGCCTGTCCCACTGCGAACTGGACCACGAGGCTGCGCCAAAACGAGCTCGGCGGCCCCGGCGCGTACGTGACCCCGGGGACGAGGGTCAACGTGTTGTCCCGCGGATTGAGGTAGTAGAGCGGGCCGGGCGTGGGGGCGTAGCCGTTGTAGGCGGCGTCCACTCGAACCGGCCCGAGCGGCGTCGCGAAGCGCAGCCCGACGCCCGGGGTTACGGGCAACGGCTCGCCCGGGGCCGCCGAGCCCCGTTGCCACACCTGCCCGACGTCCGCGAAGACCGCGACTCGCACCCGGTCGGGAAAGAAGGGCGTCGCAAACCGCAGCTCGGCGTTGAAGACGAGGAGCGCGTTGCCCCCCGTCGGAGACGAGCGCACATCGAGATAGCTCGTGTCGGTCCCTAACACGCTGATGCTGTCGGTCACGTATACCCGCGGGCCCAGATCGTTCAGGGTGAAGCCCCGTACGGAGTTCGGCCCGCCTCCATAGAACCGTTGATCGGGCGGGATGAATTGCACGTCCTGACCCGCGAGGGCGATGCGGCGGGCGGGCACGATGGCCCCTGCGTGCAAGCGCCAGGCGAACACCGTGGAGTGCCCCAATGAATAGAAATGTGAGACTTCAAACTGCCCTCGGTTGAATTCATAAAGCGTGTCGGACCCGAGCACGGGTGAGGCATAAGTCAGGCTCACCGTCCAGGCGCCGCCCCGCGTGGGGTCCAGGGCCGAGTTCACCTGATTGCGTCCGCCGGACACCGTCAGGGCCGCCAGCCGGCGCGAACTCGCGAGGAGCGTCCGGTCACTCGCGTCGCAGACTCGGAACACGCTGCAGTAAATCGCCGGGTCGGCAGTGGTGTAGCCGACCGAGAACGAGTAACCCACGGTCACGGGGATGTTGCGGCGGGCGTTGATTGTGACCGAGGGGTTGATGCCAACGTCCTGGCGCGTGTAGGTCTCGAATTCCGAGCGCCGCTCGCCGTAGATGCTGAGACGCGCCGTGTGGCGCGGCGAGAAAAATGTCGGCTGGCGCAACGTGAGACCGACCGTGTAGTTGAGCGTATCGGACGTCGGGTCACCGTCGAGCGACCCGCAGATATTGCGCTGAAACCCGAAGGTTGTCGGGACGCCCACGCCGAGTTTCGAGACATTGGCCGTGAGGTCCAGCGCGCGCGCGCCACCCAGGAAATTGTACGCCGTCCACTCCCCCTGGAGCCGCAGGCAGTCGATCGTCCCGTATCCCAGCCCGCCGAGGACGCGGTGGCCCGGACCCTCGGCCACCCGCACCACGACCCGCGTGAGGGAGTCCCCGGCCGTGGCGGACGGGGGCCCGAGGGAGTCGGCGAGCACCACGTACGCCGACTGGAAGACCCCCATGTCATAGAGATCGCGCTGGCTTTGATAGAGGCGGTCTTGCTGATAGAGGTCCCCGGTCTTCACCGACAGCATGCGCCGCACCGCCGTCGAATCCACGCGGTCCAACCCTTCGATCGCCACGTCGCCGACCCGCATTCGGCGGCCCGCCAGGAGTTCAAGCGACGCGGTGGCCGTGAGCGCCGCGTCGTCCTCATCGAAGTTGCGCAACACGGTGGCATACGGATAGCCGAGGTTCTTGACGCGCGCGACGACCGTGTCGGCGGACGCCTGAAACAGGAACCGGCTGAATGGGGCGCCCTCACGCAACGGCAAGTCGCGCTTGAGCTGCGGCACGGACAGGATCGAGTCTGCCCCCAGAACGTTCAGGCGGGTGAGCCGCACGGGCTCGCCCTCATCGATCCGGAACGTGAGAAACACATCGCGCGCGGTCCGCCGCACCGTGGTGTCGACGATGGCGTTCACGTAGCCGCTCTGACGGTACAAGAGCAGCAGGCGCAGAACGTCACGGCGAAATTCGATTTCGTCGAAGTATCGCTTTTCGCCAAGGCGGGTCCACCGGAGCCACCAGACGCTCGCGAAATAGCTCGACCGCGACGTCGCGATAGCCGCACTCAGCGTGTAGCTGTCGATCGCGTGGTTGCCCTCGAACGACAATTCACGCACGACCCGCGGCTCAGGCTGCTGGGCCGCGAGTGGAATCACCGCGAGCGCGGTGGCGACGAGGACGGGAAGCGCGGCGCGCAAGACACGTAGCGGAGCGACCCCGGTACGTTGGACCGGCATGGAGTGACTGTCAAGCTTTTCGGCAGTAACATACTTGACTCACCAGCTTGGAGACACTACGTATGCCCAATGGGTGCGATTCAGGACAGCAAACCGACATCGTAGAAGGTAGTCACGATCCGGTTGACCAAGTTCGTCATCTCATGGAGCGTTTCGCCAATCGGCTGACCCGTAGCAACCTCCGACTCGGCGAACGCTACCTCAAATCGGAATTGCTGTTTCTCGTCCGGTTCGGCATCGGGGGCCGAGGTGAGGAGTACATAGCCTGCCTTGAGCGGGAATCCGGTATTGGCAGGTCGGAACCATGCGTGCCATTCCAGATCGTCGGGGATCGGGTTCCCCGGGATCTGCCGGGCCATTTGGAGCATGGTGTAGCCCAAGTCAACACTGCGCACCTGTGCACCCGCCGTGAGGATAGTGCGGTGCTTGTCGATGTTGTTCAGGTTGTGGAGGGTCCAGAGCAGCGCACCTTTCCCACCTCCATACGGTTCGACCGCGTCGATCGCGTCCTTCGCGTCTTGCCGGAGGCTTGGTACTACTCGGCCTCGCTCGGACTCGTAACTCTGTCGGTCCCTGCCCACGGGGAACCGCACTTTACGCTCGTCGAAACCGGGGCCTCCTACGAGGAGGAGTTGGTAGGCAAGGTGATCCAGCGTCGAGCGCAGGCATTGCAGGACGTCGCCGATAATGACGGAAATGATTCGCGGCGTCGGTTGGACGCTGGCGATGTAATAGATCAGTTGGCGTGTCTTCGGATTACGCTTGGTGCTGACTACGTAGGGATTGGACTTGAGAAAGGTGCCGATCTCGGCTTGCAACTCCGCGATGTGCTTCTTGGCCCGGTCGGCCTTCATGCGGACGAGGGCGACGCGCTCCTCCGCCGTCACATTTCTACCGACGCTTCCGCTTCACCGTCTTCCGCTTCCTCGGAATCTCGGCCTTCGGCACCGCGATGATGCGGCGCGTCAGGTCCGCCATGCGCTCTAGGGGAGTCTTGGGGGTCGGAAGTGTCTTCTCGCTCATTTGTGGCTTACCATTTTGCGCTCCTCGAACCCGCATTGCTCGCATCGCATCAGGCGATCTACGACCCCCATATCACCGAATGCCCGGCTGGGTTGCGAGCTTACGACGCGCCACGTCCATTCCCCACACTTTGGGCACGCCTCGCCGGGGGCTCGGCGCAGTTTCTCCTCAAGGGCGGCGAGTCTCCCTTCCAGCTTATCTAATTTATCTGGAGTGTCCGTAATGCGCTTCCAGGCGGGCCACTTATTCAGGAGTTGAAGGATGCTATCTAGCGTGGACATTCAGCCCACCTCCGTAAGCGTCACCACAGGGCGGTTCATCTCCAATGGAGTCACCGTCTCACGGCTCACATCTGGCAATTTCGCCGTGGCGGTTCATGAGGGGGACCGCCGCGCGATTGTAGACCTGACGCCGGGTGAGTTAAGTGGGTTATTGGAGCACATCACCCGTCTCATTTCTTCCGCTTCCCACGAAGGCGGTGGGGCTTGCTCTTAGCCTCACGTCGTAGCCGGGCTCAGGTCTGCGCCGGTCAGGTCACGGTAGGTGAGCCGCTTGCCGATGATGCCCGCGACCACGCTGACGAACCGGCCCGCGTCTTTGCACTTCCGGTTATTGAACCGGTGGACCTGTTCATCGACGTACGCTTGGACGTGGAACGGGTCGATGCTGATGTAGGTGCCTTTGATGGTCCGCTTCAAGAGCGACCAGAAGTTTTCGAGCCCGTTGGTGTGGACCTTCCCGCGCACATAGGCGATGGCGTGGTCAATCACTTCATGCCGGTACTCGGCCGCGAGCCCATTGTAGGACTTGAGCGCGTCGGTATAGAGCGGGCTGCCGGGCTCGACGTGCTTGGCGATTTCGGCTTGCAAGACGTTCTTCCGCACCTTGCTCACGACCTGCGCCATAACGCGGGAGTGCTTGGCCCCGTTGCTGCGCTCCAAGAGCCCCATGACCGCGACCTTGCCCGCAGTCCCGCCCCATTTGATGTGCTTCCGCTTATTCGCGTGCATGAACTGCGCTTTGCCGCCGATGAACGCTTCGTCGGCCTCCGAAGGGCCTTCGATGCGGAAGGTCTTGGTCTGCATCGCGAGTCGGATACGGTGGAGCATGAACCACGCACTCTTTTGGGTGACGTGGAGTGCCCGCGCCAATTCGTAGGAGCTGATGCCGTTCTTGCAATTGGCGAGCATCCAAAGCGCGGGGAGCCACTTGTCCAATCCAAGCGCGCTATCCTCGAAGATTGTGCCGAGCTTGACCGAGAACTGCCGGTGGCACTCCCGGCACTTCCAGATGCGACGGGTCTTGAGGAATCCCACGTCTTTGGACTGACACGCGACACAGGTCACACCATCGGGCCAGCGCAGCGACGCGAGGAAGGTGTGGGCCACGTCGCGGTTCGCGAAGTAGCGGATCGCTTCGGCCAACGAGGTTGGCAGGGCCACGCTCTTGTTCATGGAAGGAAAGCTAGACTAGCTACGCTGGTGTGTCAAGTATATTACTGCCAGCTTTTCGACACCGGAACTCACCCGCTGAAGGCGAGTCCAGCCTGAGTCGAAGGGGGACGGCGCGCGGGCCGGGGGTGGGACGACCCGCTGTCCCCGCGGGTCAGTCGTCCGTCTGGCCGAAGAGAGCCATGTTGCTCGAATGCCCGGGCGCGATCTTGGCCGCCGGGTTGATCAGATGCACCGCATGATTCACGGCGATGCTCGCCTCCGCGACGCCGGTCGCGATGAGCTTCAGCTTTCCCGGATACGTGGTGATGTCACCGGCGGCGAAAATGCCCGGGATGTTCGTGGCCATGGTGGACGTCACCTTGATGTCGCCTTTGTCGAAGTCGAGGCCCCAGTCGGCAATCGCGCCGAGCGAGGACAGGAAGCCGAGTTGCGGGATTACAGCGTCCACGCTCACACTCTCTTCTTCCTTCGTCTTGTTGTTGAAGATCGTCGCCCGCTCGACTCGATCGTTCCCTTCGAGCGCCTTCACTTCCCAAAACGTGCGAAGCTCCATCTTGCCGGCGGCACAGAGCGCGTGCACCTGCGAGACCGTGGCGTGGTGGGCACGGAACGCGTCGCGACGGTGAATCATCATGATCGACCGGGCGATCCCGTGGAGGTTCACGGCCCAATCGAACGCCGAGTCACCGCCGCCGACGAGAAGCACCCGCTTACCGGCAAACACCTTGGGATCGAGAACTCGGTCGAACACGCCTCGGCCGTACCAGCGGTCCACGTCCTTGAGCGGAAGCTTGCGCAGCGTGAAAGCGCCAAGGCCGCCGGCGATCAGCACGGTGCGGGACGGATACTCGTCTTTTTCCGTCACCAGGACGAACGGCGGTGCGCCGTCCGAGGCCCGGCGCAATCCGATGACCTTCTCTCCCAGATGCATCGGGGCGTGAAACTGCAGCGCTTGCTCGGCGAGACCCTTCACCAGGTCTTTCGCGAGCACCTTCGGGAATCCCGCGACGTCGAAGATGTATTTCTCGGGATAGAGCGCGGCGAGCTGGCCGCCGGCGTGATCGAGGTTATCGATCAAGCGGCACGACGCGCCCCGCATCCCGGCGTAGAACGCGCCGAACAATCCCGTCGGGCCCGCCCCGATAATGGTGATATCTTTAACGTCTTGCATTCCGGCTACTGTAGCGGTGGACCCGTGCGTCGAGCAAGCGCTCCCCACCCGATTCATGTGGCGGGCCGCCGCGGCAGCGTCGGAGGCGCCCCTCCTTCTGCGGCGGCGGACGCGGGAGGTCGCGCGGCGTGAAGCTCTACACCAAGGGCGGCGACGGCGGCGAGACGGGGTTGTTCGGGGGACGGCGGGTCCCGAAGGACGACCCACGGGTGCAGGCGTACGGCGAAGTCGACGAAGTGAACGCTCAAATCGGCTTCGCCCTCGCACTGGACCCCGTGGACTTCGCGCGTGATCTCCTCGAAACGGTCCAGCGGGATCTCTTCACGATCGGCGCCGAGCTCGCCGCGCCGGACCCGATCACCGTGGCGAAGGGCCTCCCCAATCCGCTCCTCGGTGGGCGGGAGACCGAGGCGTTGGAGCGGGCGATCGACGCCCACGACGCAGCGCTCCCGCGCCTGCGAAGCTTCATTCTGCCAGGCGGCACGGAGAAAGCTGCCGCGTTCCACGTGGCCCGGGCCGTTTGCCGTCGCGCTGAGCGAGCGCTCGTGTCGCTCTCCCACCAGGCTCCGGTGTCCCCGGCCATCCTCGCGTACGTGAACCGCCTGTCCGATCTCCTGTTCGTCCTCGCCCGCGCGGCCAACACTCGAGCGGGGCGCGAAGACATCGTATGGTGACCGTCCCGGTCCCCATTCGCGAAACCCGCGACGCGTCGTACACCATCGTCGTCGGGACCGGACTGCTCGCCGACCTGCCGCACGCCGTGCGCACCGCCGCGCCCGCGCTGCGTTACGCGGTGATCACCGACTCGACCGTCGCTCCCCTCTACGGCAAACGGGTGGTGGACGCGCTTCGCGCCGCCGCGCTGTCGGCCGACCTCTTCTCGTTTCCCGCAGGCGAGCCGCACAAGACCAGGGATACCTGGGCGGGGCTCTCCGACCAGATGCTCGCCGCAGGCGTCGGTCGCGACGCCGTTGTGATCGCGCTTGGTGGCGGCGTTGTAGGGGACGTCGCGGGGTTTGCGGCCGCGACCTACCTGCGCGGCGTGCCCTACGTCCAGGTGCCCACCACGCTGCTCGCGATGATCGATGCGTCGGTCGGCGGCAAGACCGGGGTGGACGTGCCCGCAGGCAAGAACCTGATCGGTGCGTTCCACCAACCCCGGCTCGTGCTCGCGGACCTCGACGTGCTCGCATCCCTGCCGCGGGAGCAGCTGGCCGCTGGGATGGCCGAAGCGGTAAAGCACGGCGTGATCGCCGACGCCGATTACTTCCAGGCGCTGGAATCCACGCACGCGGCGGTCTTGCGGCGCGAGCCCGCGGCGCTCGAGCGGACCGTCGCGCGCTCGGTCCAGATCAAGGCCGCGATCGTCGTTGCTGACGAGCGCGAGTCTGGGCGGCGGGCGATCTTGAACTTCGGCCACACCGTGGCGCACGCGCTCGAGGTCACCGCCCACTACACGGTGCTGCACGGAGAAGCCGTCGCGGTCGGCATGGTGTGCGAAGCACGCCTCGCCGAATCACTCGGACTTGCTCCGAAGGAGACGGCCGCGCGCATCGCCGCGCTCCTCGAGCGCTGCGGGCTCCCGAAAGGGACGCCGAACACGGCGTCTGTCGACGCGCTGATCGACGCGATGCAGCGTGACAAGAAGGCGCGCGCGGGCGCCGTGCGATTCGCCCTGCCCAAAGCCATTGGCGCGATGCACGGCGACGACGCGCAGGGCTGGACCGTGGCCGCGCCCGAGGCCGCGGTGCGCGCGATTCTCGCGGGCCGCTAGTCACACCGCGTCCACAGCCCGTTCACACCGTCCACACTGGTCCACATCGGCTCACCGCTGCCAGTTCTCCACACCGCATGTGGATAGTGGATAAACGTGCGAATTCGGAGCGGCACATTGATTTGTGATGTTGATAAGTCCGTTCATTTGCACGAGCAAAAGGCAAGGCCTATATTGGCCGGTCGCGATTCCGGTCCACACGCGCCGGATGCCGCGCCCCGTCTACCCACATAACCGTCTAGTCCGGGGGTCTCTCGATGGCCCGCTCGAGCGGAGGCAAGCCGAAGGCGTTTTTTCGCGCCAACCCGTCGGGTGCTTTCGATCAATACCTTCAGGACATTCAGAAGCTGCCCCTCATCAAAGATCCCAAAGAAGAGCGTCGTCTCGCACGGCGAGTGCGGCGTGGCGACGAGGGAGCCGCTGAGCGTCTGGTCACTGCCAACCTCCGTTTCGTCATCTCCTATGTGAAGAAGTATCAAGGCCACGGACTCGATCTCTCGGAACTCGTCGCAATCGGCAATGAAGGGCTCTTGAAGGCGGTGAAGAAGTTCGATCCGGATCAGGGCGTGAAGTTCATCTCGTATGCGGTATGGTGGGTTCGTCAAGCCGTCCTGAAAGCCCTCGCCGAGCAGACCCGCAGCGTCCGCATTCCGCTGAACCAGAACTCTCAGCTGATCCGCATGAGCCGCACCGAGACGTACCTGTCGCAGGAGCTGGGACGCGAGCCCACCGACGACGAGATCGCCACGGCGCTCGAGGACACCGTCGAGAACGTGCGCACGGCACGCCGCATGACCGCTGCCGAGCTCTCGCTCGATGCGCCGGTCGACCGGACCGATCGCGACGCCGCGACCCTCGGCGAACGGTTCGCCGGCCAGGAGGGCGGCGAGATCGAGGAGAAGACCGACGGGCGTCTCATGCGCGAGTTCATCGACCGCATCTTCCAGAAGTACCTCACGCCGCGGGAACGGAAGATTCTCTATCTCTACTACGGCCTCGAGGAGGGAAGCGAGGCCATGACGCTCGAGAAAATCGGCGCGCTCATGGGCGTCACGCGCGAACGGATCCGCCAGATTCGCGAGCGCGCCTTCGAAAAACTCCGCGAGTCGCCCGACGGGCGCGCGCTGAAAGGGTTCTGGCGCGCGGCCTAGGTCAGCGCGCGTCGGCGCACCGCACGTTCGCTTTCGCTCGGGGTCAGGACGCGTCGTCCTGACCCCGGGTCGCATCCACCCGGCCCGCGTTCCGATGTACCTTAGGCCATGCCTCGGTGTCACTCCGGCGCGAATCGCGCGATTCCCACCCCAGGCACCTACCGGTGATCGACGCGGCGGTGGCGACCGAGTTGGCACGGATCGTGACTCCCCGCTACGTGCGCACCGCGGAGGCCGAGCGGGCCACCTATGCCATGGACGCACTGACCGTCCATCGGCGCACTCCAGGGGTCGTAGTCCTGCCGGGAAGCCGCGAGGAGCTCATCGCGGTGGTGCGTCTGCTCGCCCGCCATGAGCTGTCGTTCGTCCCCCGCGGTGCGGGCACCGGCCTCTCGGGCGGCGCGCTCGCGTCGGAGGACGCGGTCCTCGTCGTGCTGACCCGCCTGAACCGGATCCTCGAGGTCGATCGCCGCAACCGGCGGGCTGTTGTCGAGCCCGGGGTCGTAAACCAGCGGCTCTCGGCTGCGGCGGCGCCGTACGGCCTGCTCTATGCCCCGGACCCCTCGAGTCAGAGCGCCTGTACCATCGGCGGGAACGTGGCCGAGAACGCGGGAGGCCCGCACTGCCTCAAGTACGGCGTGACGGCAAATCACGTCCTCGCGCTCGAAGTGGTGCTCGCCGACGGTCGGGTCGTCGAGCTCGGAAGCCCGGGCGGAGAGCCCTGGGGACCGGACTTGGCCGGACTGTTCGTGGGCTCCGAGGGGAACTTCGGGCTCGCCACGAGGATCACGGTCCGCCTGCTCCCCGTACCTCGGGCGGTGCGCACGCTCCTGGCCGATTTCACCTCCGTGTCGAGCGCGGGTACGGCCGTCTCGGCCGTGATCGCAAGCGGGATCGTTCCCGCCGCGCTTGAGATGATGGACCACTCGTGCATCCAGGCGGTGGAGGATTCGGTGTATGCGGCGGGCTACCCGCGCGACGCCGCGGCCGTGCTGCTCGTAGAGCTCGACGGGCGCGCCGAGGAGGCGGTCGAGACCGAGACGGCCACGGTGGTCGAGATACTTCGGGACCATGGGGCGCGGAGCGTGCGGACGGCCGCCGAACCCCGGGAGCGGGAACGGTTGTGGCTTGGCCGCAAGAAAGCCTTCGGAGCGCTCGGCCGTCTCTCCCGGGACCTCGTCGTCCAGGACGCGGTCGTGCCGCGCTCGGCGCTACCCGCCGTGCTGGAAGCGATCGGCGCTATCGGCCGGCGCTACGACCTCACGGTGAGCAATGTCTTCCACGCGGGAGATGGAAACCTCCACCCCAACATCTCGTTCGACGCCCGGATCCCGGGACTGCAGGCCCGGGTGGAGGCCGCGAGCGGCGAGATGATGGAGGCCTGCATCGCCGCGGGCGGAACGGTCACCGGGGAGCACGGCATCGGCCTCGACAAACTGCGCTATATGCCGCGCCTCTTCGATGCCGACTCGCTCGCGGCGATGCGGAGCGTGCGCCGCGTCTTCGACCCGAGCGAGCGGGTGAACCCCGGCAAGGTGATCCCGGTGCATGCCTGCCGGGAGTGGCACCGCGGAACGGGACGAGTCGCATGAAGGTGATCGAGCGGGTCCGGGCGCTCCTCGGTCCAGACGCGGTCCTCGAGGACGGCGGTGCGACGGACGGCGTGCCGCGAATTGCGCCCGCGTCCCCGGATGCGGTCGCCCTGTTGCTCGGCGCGGTGCGGGACGAAGGCTGGCGGGTGCGCGTCGAGGGCGCGGGCACGTGGATGCCGGCGGACGCTCCGGCCGACCTCGCTCTCACCACGCGACGGCTCGATCGGCTGCCGTCCATCCAGCCTCAGGATCTCGCCGCCACGGCCGAGGCCGGGATCGGGTGCGATCAGCTGCGCCAGCAACTCGCCGACCACGGCACGTGGTTGCCACTCGATGCCCCGGGGCTCGCCGGCCGGACGCTGGGATCCGTCGTCGCGACGGCGACCGCCGGCCCCCTGCGCCACGGGTTTGGACCGGTGCGCGATCACGTCGTCGGGGTGACGTTCGTGACGGGCGACGGCCGCATGGTGCAAAGCGGGGGCCGTGTGATGAAGAACGTCGCCGGCTACGACTTGACCAAGTTGCAGGCGGGCGGCTTCGGCGCCTTCGGCGTGATCGTGCTCGTGCACCTGCGCCTGCGCGCACTTCCCCGAGTGGACCAGACGCATGTGCTGGCGGGATCGCGGGAAGATCTGTCGCGCGTAGCGGAGGACATCGCGGGGGCCGGTCTCACGCTCGCGGCACTCGAGCTCCTGTCTCCAGCCCTTGCGCGCCGCGACCGCTGGGTGCTCGCGGTGCGGCTCGCGGGGTCCGCGGCACTCGTCGCGGCCGAAGAGGCCGCCCTGCGCGGAGTGACGGGCGGCCTGTTTGCGACGCTACGGGCGGAGGAGGCGCACGCCTTCTGGATGCGCGCGTCCGAGGCGTTCGCCACGCGCCCGGTCTCGTTCCGGGTGGGCGGGCTTCCCGCGTCGACCGACGATTTGCTTGACCTGGTGCAGCACCAGGTGGGGGACGAATGGCTCGCGGCGAGCCCGGGGGTCGGTGTGTTGCGCTGGGCGGGCGACGCCGGGGCCGACCGCCTGCGGCGATTGCGTCGCGCCCTCGCGGTGCAGGAGGCACCGCTCACGATCGAGCGGGCGCCCTGGATGCTGCGTCGCGCGGTCGGGCACTTCGGCGCCTACCGCGAGGGCGTGGGACCGCTCGTCGCCGGTCTGCGCCAGACGTTCGACCCCGGTCACACGATCGCCGCCCCTGTCGAGGGTGATGACGCCGCAGACTGAGCCCGGCTCCCGCGGCGGGTTCGCGGCGCTCGATCACTGCGTCCACTGCGGCTTCTGTCTCCAGGCGTGCCCCACGTTTCTCGCGACGGGCGACGAGGCGGACAGTCCGCGCGGTCGAATCGAGTTGATGCGCGCCCTGGAACGCGGGGACGCAAGCGCCTCGGATCCGTTCGTCGCAACTCACCTCGATCGCTGTCTCGGCTGCCGCGGCTGCGAACCCGTCTGCCCCTCGGGCGTCGGCTACGGGCATGCCCTCGAAGCGGCGCGGGAACTGCTCACAAACGCGCGCGGCGTGGGCTTCTTCACGCGGTTCGCACTTGCGCTGCTCACCAGTGCTGCCACGTCCCCCGTCGTGTACGGGCTCGCGCGCGCGCTCCGGGCGAGCCGAGTTCCGGACCGCCTGGCGGGCTGGGGGCGCGTCTCTTTCGCGATGGGAATGCTCGCCGCGACGCGCCCCCGGAGCCGGGCCCGAGGAAACGGCGCGCCTCCCCCACAGGGGGCGCCGAAAGCGGGCGGGACGGACGCAGCACTCTTCCGAGGGTGCGTTATGAACGGGCTCTTCGGGCATGTGCACGACGCCACCGCCCGGACGCTCGCAGTCAACGGCTACTCGGTCCACGAGGCCCCCGCGCAAGTGTGCTGCGGTGCGCTCCACGTGCGCGCCGGCCTGCGCCAAGAGGCGCAGACGCTCGCTCGCCGCAACATCCTAGCCTTCGGCGCGGACGACTCCTTCGTCGCCGTAAACAGCGCCGGGTGCGGAGCGATGCTGAAGGAGTACGACGCGCTGCTCCCCACCGACCCCGCAGCCCGGTCGTTCGCCCACAGGGTCAAAGACGTTTCCGAGCTACTCGCCACGAGCGGCCCTGTGCCGGGGGCACCTCTCGACGTCCGCGTGGCGTACGACCCACCTTGCCATCTGCTCCACGCCCAGCGGGTCGCGGACGCGCCCCTCGCCCTACTCCGCGCGATCCCGGTGCTGCAGCTCGTTTCCACCCCGGACGCGGCGCAATGCTGCGGGAGTGCGGGCATCTATTCCCTTGCGCAACCCGAGATGGCGCGGGCGGTGCTCCGCCCAAAGCTCGCCTCCCTCGCGGCCGCGGCCCCCGCGGTCGTCGCCACGGGGAACCCGGGCTGCCTCATGCAGCTCGGGGCAGGCCTTCGAGCGGCAGGCCTCCCTGCCCAGGCGCGTCACCCGATCGAGCTCCTCGACGAGTCCTACCGCCGCGCCGGTTTCTATGGGTGACCCCGTCCAAGCCCTGCTGTTCGACTTCAACGGCGTGGTCGTCGACGACGAAGAGCAGCATCGCATGGCGTTTACGACGGTGCTCGCCCAGGATGCGATTGCGCTCAGTCGGGAGGATTACTACGCCCGGTACCTGGGAATGAACGACCGGACGTGCTTTCTCGCCGCGTACGCGCAGGCCCGGACGCCCCTGTCCGTGGAGGATGCGGATCGGTTGGTGGCGGAAAAGTCGCGCCTCTACGAACACTCGATCGCTGCCGCCCTCGCGCTCGTGCCCGGAGCCGCAACGTTCGTGCGGAGTGCTTCCCGCCGCTTCCGGCTGGGACTCGTCTCGGGTGCACTGCGCCGCGAAATCGAGTTGGGCTTAGACCGCGCAGGGCTGCGGCCATACTTCGAAGTCATTGTGGCAGCGGAGGACGTGGGACCCTGCAAACCCGACCCGGCAGGCTACGCCGCAGCACGGGCCGCGCTCGACCGCCGCCGTCCGCTGCCGTCCGCATGCTGCGTGGCGATCGAGGATTCGCTGCCGGGTCTTGCTGCAGCCCGGGCGGCCGGCATGCGTTGCGTCATGTTGGCGACGAGCCACGACGAGGCGGCCCTCGCGAGCGCCGACCTCGTCTGGTCGTCGTTCGAAGACCACGATCCGGCAGAGTTGCTGAGTCTGGGCACCGCATGACCGACCCGTCGCCTCCGGTACCGCCACCCGCGCCGCCGCAGACTGTGGTTCGGCTCGACCCGGGCGCACTGGCCCCGGAGGCGTGGTCGGCCTTGGGGGGCAGCGCGGTCATCTGCCGCGCGGATGTGTCGGTGCTCGCCGTCACGGGGCCGGGCGCGGTCACCTGCCTGCAGGGGCTCCTTACCACCGACATCGAGAAACCGGGCGATGGCGCTTTCATCTACGGCGCGCTGCTCACTGCGAAGGGTATGATCGTCGTCGACGGTTGGGCCTCGCGACGCGCGACGACGGTGACTTACACGACCCCGAGCGAGCTCGCCGATCGCGCGCTCGCGCTGTTCCGTCGCGCGCTGCCGCCCCGTCTGGCCCGCGTGAGCGACACCACTCAGGACGTGACGGTGTTCCGTCTCGCGGGTCCCCGTGCGCTCGCCACCGCAGAGGCGGCGGGCTTCACCCCACCCCCGACGGGCGGAGTCCTCGAACTCGAGGGCGAAAGAGCCTGGGAGCTGGCGCGGGCTAGCGAGCGAGCGCCGTTCGCGTTGCAACTCACCGTGCCCGCCCGCGACGCCCGGCGCGTCACCGACCGCTTGGCTACCGCGGGAGCGGTTGTCGCCGATCCGGTGGCGCTCGAGGCGGCCCGAATCCTCGCCGGTTGGCCGCGCGTAGGCGCCGAAACCGACGAGAAGACGATCCCGCAAGAAGTCCGCTACGACGAGATCGGCGGTGTGTCTTACACCAAAGGCTGCTACACCGGCCAGGAGACGGTCTCCCGTCTCCACTTTCGCGGCCACGCGAACAGGGTCTTGCGAGGTCTCCGATTCGATGAGACGCCGACAGAACGCGCCGACGTCACTCGGGCTGACCACGAGGTCGGACGGGTAACGAGCCTTCTGTGGGTACCGGGCAGCGGAGCCGAGCGGGCAGGGTGGCTCGGCCTTGCGGTCCTGCGCCGGACGGTCGAGCGCGATGCCGTCGTCCGCGCGGCGGGTCGAGACGCGCGAGTCGTGGACCTACCGTTTGAGTTGCCCGTCCGATCGCCCGCCTGACTGAACACAACGGCCCGGGCGTGAAGCGACCCGGGCCCCCAAGGGGTACAAAAGAGCTACAACGAACGGCTACTTCTTCGTCGTATCAGGCATCATCATCTTCTTAGACGTGTCGCTACCCATCATCATGCCGTGCGTCGTGTCGGTGGGAGTCGCCACTTGCCCCGCGGCGGCGGCAGCGGGCTTGTCCTCTCCCTTCGAACACCCAGCCAGTCCGAGGACGGCCAGGACTACTGCAATGCGCTTCATGCGTGCTCCCTTAGTAATGAAAAGGTTGCGGTTCCGGGCTCGTGCGCGCGGCATAACCTATCGGGCACCCACCCGGAGTCAAGGTAGCGGCACAACAAAAGGCCTCGCGGGAGTCGCACGGTGACGGACCGCCGCGGGTTTCTGACCTCGCTCGGCGCGGTGTGGGCCGCGAGCCCTGCCCGCACGGACCAACCAGTTGTCGGCGTCGACGCGCGGCCCACGGCGCTCTATCGCCAGCCTGAGGGCCACGAGAACCTCCTGCGCCTCAGCGTGACCGGCCTGCCCGGCCCCGCTGGCAGAGCTCGGGTGACCGATCGACGGGGCACCCTGCTGGGCACGGCGGGGCTCCTGCCGCTCGAGGGCACACCGATCTTCGTGGGCGAACTGTGGGTGCCCCTGCCCGGGACGGACGCCGCCGAATTCACCGTCGCAGTCGACGTCGGAAAACGGGAGGTGGCGCGTCAACGCGTGCGGGTGACACCACCGCGCCGGTGGACGCTTTACTGGCTGTCCCTGAGCCCCGCCGACATCGGGTACACCGACCTGCAGGAGCGCTGCCTCGAGATTCACCGCGAAAATCTCGACGCCGCCATTGCCCGCCTCCCGGCGCGGCCCGCCTATCGCTGGACCGCGGAGTGCGCCTATCAGGTGATCTCCTACGTCGAGAACCGTGCCGCGCCCGCCGGCGCCGCTTTGGTCCAGGCCCTCCGGGACGGCACCATCGGCTTCGGGGCGGCCTTCGCCAACATGCTCACCGGCCTCTTGGACCACGAGACGTATGCGCGTCTCATGTGGCCGGCGGGACAGCTCGCGCGCGCCCAGGGCTTCGGATATGCGAGCGCGCAGGTGAGCGGCGTCCCCGGCCAGCCCGCCACGTTCCCACTGCTCCTCTCGGCGAGCGGCGTTCGTTACTTGGCGACCGGGGTGAACCCGGAACGGGCGGTGCCCCTACTCCCCCCCGACCAGGCCGCGAAGTGGAGCGTTGCGGAGGGAACGCCATACCCCCAGCTGTACTGGTGGGAGGGACCCGACGGCAGCCGCGTGCGTCATTCGCGGAACCTGCTCTATACGGATGCCTCGCAGTTCGGATTCGACGTCAGCGCGGACGCGATGGTCCATCGATTGTCGGACTGGCTGGTCGGGGACCCTGCGCTGCTGTCCACGACGTACCCCTACGACGTGCTCTTGCTCTACGGCGCCCAGCGCGACAACACCCTGATGGACGACCGCTTGATCGACCATATGGAGGAGTTCAACCGGCGCTACGCCTTCCCTCGGCTCGTGCCCGGTCGGGCCGAGGACTTCTTTCACGACGTCGAGCAGCGCTACGGTCGCAGCCTCCCCGTCGAGCGAGGGGACACCGGCCTCTATTGGGAAGACGGGGCGCTCTCGACCGCTATTGAGCTGGCGCGGTTTCGACGTGCCCAACTCGGAGCCCGCGTCGCCGACCTCATTGCCTTGTGGGACAGCCGGACGGACAAAGGCGATGATGAGGCCCTGGCCGCTCGCAGCCGCCGGCGCGAGGCCCGCGGGGCCGCTTGGCGTGATCTGTTGTTGTTCGGTGAACGCACGTGGGGATCGGCGGTCAGCGTGTCGCAGCCGGAGAGCCGCGTGACGGTCGCCGAGTGGGAGTACAAGCGCCGGTTCCTAGACGGCGCGGAAGCCGCGGTGGACGAGAGCTTGGCCGAAGGACTCCTCCGCCTCGGCAAGGGGACGGCCGCGGGCACGGGCCGCCTGGTATTCAACGCCTCGCCTTGGCCCCGCACAGACCTTGCACGCGTCCCCGGGGCCGCGGGGAAGCGCTGGTCGGTCGGCGGCAGGGACCTCGCGGCCGTTGACCTGGCGGACGGATCGGCGCTCGTTCAGGTGGCCGACGTGCCCGCGCTCGGATATCTCCGGGTGGAGGAAGCGGACCGCGCACCGCTCCCCGTGGTCGACGAGGGCGAGGCCTACGACGCCGCAACCGGGGGACACGCTGTCACGCTCGATCGGGCGAGCGGCGCGGTATCGTCGTGGCGCGGCGCCGACGGGATCGAGCGCGTCCGCCCCGGGGCATGGTCCGGCCTAAACCACTTCGTCCGCGTGACCGGCGGCGCGGGCTCTGCGCTGTGGACCGACTGGGCGCGGGAGGCGCTCGCGCACCCCGCCGATCTCGCGCTCTCCGGCGCGCGGCTCCTGTCGGTTCGCCGGGAGCGTCTCCCGGGCATCGGCGTTCGTCTCGTGACGCAACGCGAACTGCCGAGCCTCACGGAGTTCACGTCGGTGGTCACCGTGTTCGACGCGCTCCCCTGGATCGAGATCGACAACCACTTCGAGAAGACGGCGACGCTCGAAAAGGAAGCCATCTACGTGGCGTTTCCGTTCGCCCTGGCACAGCCGACCGTCGAAATCGAAGTACCGCTCGGTCGTATGACCGTGGAACGCGACCAGCAGCGGGGCAGTTGTCGTGACTGGTACTGCCACACGCACTGGGTGTGGCTGCACGACGAAACCGGGGGCGTGCTGTGGAGCGGTCCCGATACGCCCGTGCTCACGCTCTCGGACGTGTTTCGAGGGGCGTGGCGCCGCCGGATCGAGCCGGACGGCACCCTGTTCGCCTACGCGATGCATAACTACTGGCACACGAACTTCGCCGCGCGCCAAGGCGGCGCAGCGACGTTCCGGTTTCGCCTCTCGCTGCTGGCGCCGGGCGGTGATCCGGCGGAGCCGGTGCGGCGAGGGTGGGCGGCCAACGATCCGCTCTACATCAGCGCCCCGTTCACGAACGGCACATCAGGGCCACTGCTCGACAAGGATCGAGCCGTGCTCCTCGGCGATGACGGGACGCTCGTCATTGGAGCGAAACCCGCGGACGATGGGGATGGCGCGATCGTGAAGCTCCTCGATGTCGCCGGCGCGGCGCGGGCGGTCGGCCTGTGGCCCGCGGCCTGCGAGTTCACGGCGGCGCGCGCGGTCAACCTCGTCGAAATGAACGCTGCGCCCCTCCCCGTCGCGGCCGACGGCCACGCGACGTTCACACTCCCCGCCTGGGGCGTGGCAGCGGCGCGACTCTTTACACCCCCGGCGGCGGCGGGTTAATCTCGGACTATGACCAAGGCCACGACGCTCGGGGAGCTGAAACAGACGGAGTGGGCGAGCCCCGCCCGCCAGCATCGCAGGGTGAAGGACGAGATGCGGGAGAACCTCATCTGCCAGTTGGAGAACGGCTCACAGCTCTTCCCAGGCATCGTGGGCTACGACGACACCGTTTTGCCGCAGCTCGTGACTGCCGTCATGTCGCGCCACAACTTCATTCTTCTCGGTCTCCGCGGGCAGGCGAAGAGCCGCCTGCTGCGGGCACTCCTCCAACTCCTCGACGAGGAGATCCCCATCCTCGAGGGGAGTGAAGTGAACGACGACCCGTTTCGCCCGATTTCGAAGTACGGGCGGGAGCTCGTCGCCGACCGGGGTGACGGCACGCCCATCGCCTGGCTGCCCCGCCACTCGCGGTACGTGGAGAAGCTCGCCACGCCCGACGTGACCATCGCCGACATCATCGGCGACGTCGACCCGATCAAGGCGGCCCGGGGCGGACACCTGTTGTCCGACGAGCTCACCATGCACTTCGGCCTGCTCCCCCGCGCGAACCGGGGCATTTTCGCGATCAACGAGCTGCCGGATCTCGCCGGCAAGGTCCAGGTCGGGCTCTTCAACATCATGCAGGAAGGCGACGTCCAGATTAAGGGTTACCCGGTCCGCCTGAACCTCGACGTCGCGCTGGTCTTCACGGCGAACCCCGAGGACTACACGGCCCGCGGGAAGATCATCACTCCGCTCAAGGACCGCATCGGATCCGAGATCGTAACGCACTATCCCCATACGGTCGAACTAGGCGCCGCCATCACCCGTCAGGAAGCCTGGCTCGAGCGGGACGGGCGGCCCGTGCGCGTTCCCGATTTTATCCACGAGCTAACCGAGCGCGTGGCGTTCGAGGCACGCGAGGACAAGCGCGTCGACCGGCGGAGCGGCGTATCGCAGCGCCTGCCGATCTCGCTCCTCGAAAACGTCGTCTCGAACGCCGAGCGGCGCGCGATCGTCACCAAGGAAAAGACCGTCGTGCCCCGGGTCTCGGACGTGTACGCCGCCCTTCCCGCGATCACGGGTAAGCTGGAGCTCGAGTACGAGGGCGAGCTGCAGGGCGCCGAAGTGATCGCCAAGGACCTGATTCGCCGTGCCGCCGGGAAGACCTTCGAGGCACGGGTAGGCGGCGCCAACGTTGACGACATCGTGCATTGGTTCGATGAGGGCGGGGCGTTGAAGATCTCGGTGGATGAGCGGGCCGAGACGTGCCTGAAGGGGTTCAGCGTGGTCCCGGGCATGCTCGAGTTGATCGATCAGGTCGGGCTCGCGGCCAAGAAGGATCCCCCCACGATGGTTGCGGCCTGCGAACTCGTGCTGGAAGGGCTCGTGGCGGCAAAGCGGATCTCGCGCAGCGAGGAGTTGGGCTATGTGCGCGCTCGGGCCGAGCCCAAGGGGCCGGGGTACGGCAAGGCGGGCGGCCCGAATCTGTTCTCCTAGAACAGCGCAATCCCCCCGGGCCGCGGTCCCCCTAGTGCCCGGGCCCCACGCTGTGAAGCTTCAGGCATGCCTACGATCAAAACGGAGCCTGTTCGCCGCCTGCTGAGTGCCGTCCACGGGCGGGGCGCTCGGGCCTGATGGGCGCGCCCGTCATCACGATCACCCGTCAATACGGCGCGGCCGGATCCGAAGTGGCTCGGGCCGCCGCCGCCGACCTCGCATGGGACGTGATCGACAACGAGTTCGTCGACGAGGTGGCCCGCCGCGCGGGGCTGCCCCCCGCCGAGGTCGCCCAGCGCGAGGAACGCGCACCCGGCCTCCTCGAGCGCGTCGCGCGCACGCTCGCCGTCGGATCCCCGGAAGCGTTCCTGTCGGCCACTTCCGAACCGGGCGGGGAGCGCGCCGAGGCGACCATCGTTCGAATCACGGAACTCGTGATCGCCGAGGCGGCGGCCCACGGACGGGTGGTGCTCGTCGGGCGCGGCGCGCAGGCCGTGCTCGCGCAGCGCCGAGACGCCCTGCACGTCTACGTGATTGCCTCGCCGGCCTGGCGCCAGCGGCAGGCGATCGAGCACCTGGGCGTCGACCCGGTGCATGCGCTGAAGCTGATGGAAGAGACCGACGCACGGCGGGACCAGTACGTGCGCGCCTACTATGGCCGCACGCGGGCGGATCTAGCGAACTACGATGTCGTCGTAAACCCCGAGCGGCTCGGGATCCACGGGGCCGCGGCCGTCATTGTCGCCGAGGCGAGGCGCCGGGGCTGGTCCTGAGCTCAGGCGCTCCCCGCGTGGCCACGTACGCCACGGCCACGAGGCACACCAACGCGCCCGCCGCGATCGACCACGGCGCCCCGACCCGCTCGGCCACGAAGCCCGCCTGGAAGGCTCCGAGCGGCGCGAATCCCACGAACACGAACGCATAGAAGGCCATCACGCGGCCGCGGAGGTCGTCCGGCACCAGGGTCTGCAGGATGGTGTTGGACAAGGCCGTCGTGACGATCATCGCCCACCCGACGAGGGCGAGCACCACGAGCGCGGCGACCAAGACGCGCGTCAGCGTGAAGACGCCGAGCAGGAGGCTGAATACGGCGGCGCTCGCAAGGAGTGTGCGGCTGGGGGAGGCACGTCGACCGCCGAGGGCGAGTGCGAGGGCGCCAAGCATTGCGCCCACACCCACCGACGCCATGAGCGCCCCATACCCGCGCGCGCCGACGTGCAGCACGTCCCGCGCGAAGACCGGCATCAGCACGAGAAACGGAAATCCAAAGACGCTGAAGACGGCGACGAGCCCCACGAGGACGAGCACCGTCCGGTTGCCCCGAATGAACGCCCAGCCCTGGCGAAACCCCTCCCAGGCCGAGCCCGCCGCGGGCCGACGGCGGAATGCCGGCAGCCGCATCGCGCCCAGCCCGGCGAGCACGGCGATGTAGCTCAAGCCGTTTAGGAAGAAACAGGCAGCGCTACCGGCGACGCCGATCAGGACGCCCGCGACGGCGGGACCGACGATGCGCGCGGCGTTGAACATGGACGAGTTCAGCGCGATGGCGTTCATGAGGTCGTCGCGGCCGACGAGCTCTACAATAAAGGACTGGCGCGCCGGAATATCGAAGGCGTTCACAACACCGAACCCCGTGGCGAGCACCATGACTTCCCACACCCGCAGCGCCCGGAGCGAAACCAGCAGCCCGAGCGTCAGGGCTTCCCCCATCTGAAGCAGCTGGGTCCAGATGATCAGCCGGCGCTTGTCGACCCGGTCCACCACCGTGCCCGCATAGAGCGTAAACACGAGCACACCGAGCGAGCGCAACGCCTGGTTCAGGCCGACCGCGAACGGCGAGTTGGTGAGCTCGAGAACGAGCCACCCCAGGGCGACCGACTGCATCCACGTGCCGATCAGCGATACGCCTTGACCGAAGAAGAAAAGCCTGAAGTTGCGGTGGGCGAACGCCCCGAGACGGGGCGCAGCAGCCGATTCGGTCATTGCGGGAAAGCTCGCCGCACGCCGATATTCGGGGTAGGGCGACCATGAAATACACGACTTACAGTCGTTTCCTGCCCGAGCTCGCCGACACGATCAATCTCCAAGGCCTGCTCGACCAGCTCGCCGATTTTCTCCTGCAGTCGGGCTTCGCCGGAGGCGCATACTCACACCCCTTCTGGGGCGAGTTCGGCGAAGACGAGGCCGATCGATCGCTCGACGCGCTGCGCCAGGCGATCCTCCAAGCCCTCATGGAGTCCGGCCAACTGACGTCGGACATGCTCAAGGTGCTGCGGGGGGAGTCGAGCGGCGACGCCGAACGCGACCAGGATCTACAACGCCAACTCTCGGAACTCCTCGACAAGATCGTCCAGCAGCTGATCGACCAGGGCTACCTCAACGTGACCGAGGCCCCGCAAATGCCGGCGGGGCAACAGCCACTGCTCGGACCAGGGGGCCTCGCCAAGGAGGCGGCCCAACAGGTGCAGTTCAACCTCACCGAGAAGGGCATCGATTTTCTCGGCTACCGAACGCTCAAGCACCTGCTCGGCAGCATCGGCAAGTCAAGTTTCGGCGCGCACGACACGGAACATCTCGCGACCGGCATCGAGGCCGAGGCGGCAAGCCGGCCGTACGAGTACGGCGACACCCTGAACCTCGACGTCAACGCAACCCTCACCAACGCACTTGAGCGCGAGGGGCTCGGGGTACCGATCAACCTCGAGTACTCCGACCTGATGGTCCACCAGGCAGAGTATCGATCGTCTTCGGCGACCGTGCTCATGCTCGATTGCTCGCACTCGATGATTCTGTACGGCGAGGACCGATTTACGCCCGCAAAGAAGGTGGCCCTCGCACTCACACATCTCATCCGCACCCAGTTTCCAGGCGACACCCTGCGCGTCGTACTGTTCCACGACACGGCCGAGGAAATCCCCCTCGCGCAGCTCGCGCGCGCGCAAGTCGGACCGTATCACACGAACACCGCCGAAGGCCTCAAGCTGTCCAGGCGCATGCTCCTGTCACAGCGTAAGGACATGCGCCAGATCATCATGATCACCGACGGCAAGCCCTCCGCGCTGACCCAGCCCGATGGACGGATCTACGTGAACTCGATGGGCCTCGACCCGCAGATCCTCCAGGCCACCTACCGGGAAGTTGCGCTCTGCCGTCGGAGCGGGATCATGATCAACACCTTCATGCTCGCGCGCGACCGCAGCCTCGTGGAGTTTGTGAAGAAGGTGAGCGCCATCTGCCGCGGTAAGGCGTATTTCACGAATACCATGACCCTCGGCCAGTTCATCTTGATGGACTTTATGCGGAGAAAGACCCGCCGGGTCTCTTAGTCCCGCGCCGGACACTTCGGGACCCTCCACGTGACCCAGTTCGTCTTCGGCACGCATAACGCCGCGTTCGTGCAGGCGATGTACGAGCAGTACCTGCGCGATCCGCGAACGGTGGGGCCAGAGTGGCAGGCGCTGTTCGACAACGGCCACTTGGCCGAGCTCCCGGTTATTCCCGCGGGCCCTATGGTCCCGGAGCCGCGCCCGTCCCAACCCGCCACCCCGCCCGAGTTTCCCGCCGTCTCACTCCGAGCCGTGGCGCCGTCCGCGGAGCCTCCCCCCACGAGCGCGCCCGAGCCGGCACCGCAGGCGGTCGCGAGCCCGATCACGGGCTCGGCCGCCCATCTCGCCCAGCAGATGGCGGACAGCCTCGTCGTGCCCGCCGCGACCGCGTTCCGCGAGGTGCCGGTCGGAGTGCTCGAGGCACAGCGTGCCGCCATTAACCAGGCCCTGGCGCCGCGCGCGCTCAAGGTGTCTTACACGCATTTGATCGCATACGCCGTCGTCCAGGCTGCCCGCCGGTTCCCGGTCATGACGCACGCGTTTCGGGACGTGGACGGGAGCGCTTATCGCGTGGACCCCCAAGGGATTCATCTCGGGCTCGCGGTCGACCTGGCTGGCCCCGACGGCATCCGCCTCGTCGCCGTGCCGGTCATCCGCAGCGCCGAGCTGATGACGTTCGCCCAATTTCATGCGGCCTATGAGGCGGCGGTGGCCAAGGCCCAAAGCGGACGGCTCGAGCCGCAGGAGGTCGCCGGCGGCACGCTCACGATCACGAACCCGGGCACCTTCGGCACGTCCGCATCCATCCCCCGGCTTCGCAAGGGGCAGGGCGGGATCATCGCGGTCGGCGCGCTCCGCCGCAGCGGCACGGGTCGCGTCATGACGCTGACCGCCACCTACGACAACCGCGTCATCCAGGGGGCGGAGGCCGGGCTCTTCCTGCGCGACCTCGAGGGCCTGCTCGTCGGAGAGCAGGCGTTTTATGAGCGGGTGCTCGAGAGTCTCGGCATTCCGCTCGTGCCGCACGGCGAAGCGGGACCGGCACTCCCCGCCCCACCACCTCAAGAGGTGGAACCTGACGCGCTGAAGCACGTCGCGGCGGCGATGGCGTTGGTCAAAGCCGTGCGCCATTTCGGGCATCTCGCCGCCCGGCTCGACCCGCTCGGCTCGCCCCCCGCAGGCGACCCCGCACTCGACCCGGCGCCGCTCGGACTAACCCCCGAGGTCATGGCCCAAGTGCCCGCCGACCTCCTGCGCATCTACGTGCCCGGGAGCGCGCTCGCCGACGCCTATCCGGAGCTGCTGCACACGTACTGCGGCACGATTTCCTATGAGGTCGAGCACATCGGGAGCCACGAAGAGCGCGTCTGGCTCCGCCAGGTGATCGAATCGGGGGAACACCGGCAGCGCCTGACGGCCGACGAGCAGCGGCGTCTTCTCTCGCGCCTGACCGCCGTCGACACGCTTGAGCGGTTCCTCCAGCGGACCTATCTCGGCCAGAAGCGATTCTCGATCGAAGGCCTCGACGCGCTGGTCCCAATGCTCGATCTCGTGATCGAGCTGGCCGCGGTCGGGGGCGGGCGGCGAGTGGTCCTCGGCATGGCCCACCGGGGGCGCCTGAACGTCCTCGCCCACGTGGTCGGCCTGCCCTACGAGACGATTTTCGCCGAGTTCGAGGGCGGTCGACACGTGGAGGAGACGCTGACGCCCGAGGGAGGCACGGGGGACGTGAAGTACCACCATGGTGCTGACGGCGTTTATCGCACGGCCGCCGGCCGGCCGGTGAACGTGACGCTCACCCCGAACCCGAGCCATCTCGAGGCGGTGAACCCCGTGGTGGAAGGCCGGGCGCGCGCCCATCAGACGAATCGACGCGGTCGGGATGCGCTCCTCGACACGAGCGTCGCCCTGCCCGTGCTCATTCACGGCGACGCCTCATTCGCCGCGCAGGGCGTCGTGGCCGAGACGTTCAACCTGGCCCGCCTCGCGGGGTATCGCACCGGCGGCACGATCCACTTCATCGCCAACAACCAACTCGGCTTCACGACCGATCCGAAGGAGGGCCGGTCAACCGATTACGCGAGCGACCTGGCCAAGGGATTCGATGTCCCGATCGTCCACGTCAACGCGGACGATCCCGAAGCCTGCCTCGCCGCGGTGCGGTTGGCGATGATGTACCGCGACAAGTTTCACGGGGACTCCGTGATCGACCTGGTCGGCTACCGGCGGCACGGACATAACGAGACGGACGAGCCTTCCTACACCCAGCCGCTCCTCCACGAGCGGATCCAACACACACCCACGGTGCGGGAACGCTATGCCGATCAACTCGCGGCGTCGGGCGTGATCGCCCGCGAGCGCGCCGACGCCGACGCCGAGCGGGCGTTCGAGCACCTGCGTGAGATTCAGCAGTCCTTGAAGACCCACCTCTCCGAGGACACGAAGGGCGAGGAGCCCCAGCGGATCTCGGGCCAGCAACCGGCCGTGGCGGAGCGGGACACCCGGACCGCTGCGTCCCTGCTGGCGGCGCTCAACGAGCAGCTCCTTGCCGTGCCGCAGGGCTTCACGGTCAGCCCGAAGCTGGCCCGCCAGCTCGAACGCCGGCGCCGTGCCCTGGCCGAAGGGGACATCGATTGGGCGCATGCCGAGGCGCTGGCGTTCGCGTCCCTCCTCCATGAGGGGACAGCCATTCGGCTCAGCGGCCAGGACACCGAACGCGGGACATTCAGCCAGCGGCACCTGGTGTTGCACGACGCACGTTCGGGCGAGCGCTTCGCGCCCATTCAGAACCTGGCCGGCGCGCGCGCGCCGCTCGAATTGCACAATAGTCCGCTGTCCGAGTTCGCTTGCCTCGGGTTCGAGTACGGTTATGCCGCGGCGGCCCCCGACGCGCTCGTCCTCTGGGAGGCGCAGTACGGCGACTTCACCAACGAAGCCGAGGTGATCATCGACCAGTTCCTGATCGCCGGCCTCTCCAAGTGGGGCCAGACCTCGCGCCTGACCCTGCTCTTGCCGCACGGGTACGAGGGCCAGGGGCCCGAGCATTCGAGTGCCCGCGTGGAGCGTTACCTGGCGCTCGGGGCGGAAGGAAATGTCCGCATCGCCAACTGCTCGACGCCCGCACAGTACTTCCATCTCCTTCGGCGACAGGCACGGCACGCCGAGATGCGCCCGCTGATCCTCTTCACGCCGAAGAGCTTGCTCCGCCTGCCCCAGGCGGTGTCCCGGATCGAGGAGCTCACGACCGGCGGGTTCCGGCCGGTCCTTGATGATCCGACCGCGGCCGATCGACGCGCGAACGTTCGCCGCCTCGTGCTGTGCAGCGGCAAGGTGTACTACGACCTCACCCAAGCCCCGGGGCGGGCGGCCGCGATGCACATTGCGATCGCGCGTGTCGAGCTCCTGTATCCATTCCCCGGAGTCGAACTGGGCGAGCTCGTGCAGGCCTATCCGAATCTCACCGAGATCGTCTGGGTACAGGAGGAGCCGCGGAACATGGGGCCCCAGAAGTTCATGGTTCCGCCGCTTCGGACACTGGTGGGTCCGAAGGCGGCCGTGCGGGACATCTGCCGGCCCGAGCGGTCGAGCCCCGCCGAGGGGTATCCCGCGGCCCACCAAGCCGAGCAGCTCCGCATCGTAACCGCCGCGCTCGCCGAATAACCCGCCCAGGAGGCCCATCGGTGTTTGCGGTCTACACGGTTGCGCGGATGGTCGTCTTCGCCGCCTTCGCAGGTGCGCTCGTCGTCGCCGTGGCGGCCTGGGCGGTCCGGACACGCCGCGTGTCGCCGTTCAGCGCGTTGGGACGAGCGTTCCGCTCGCTGAGTGATCCGGTGGTGTCGCCGGTCGAGCGCGCGTTGGTGCGGGTCGGCGGGAGCCCCCGCCACGCGGGCTGGTGGCTCGTGGTCGGCGTTGCGGCTGCGGGCGTCCTGCTCCTAACGCTGCTGGAATGGGTGGCCCGCACCGTGGCCGAACTGGAGGGAGCCGCGGGTGCCGGTCCGACTGCTCTCGCGCGCCTGGGCGTTGAGCTCGCCTACGACGTCCTCGTGATCGCGTTGTTCGTGCGCGTCGTCGGATCGTGGCTCGGGACGTTCCGTTACGCCCGCGGCATGCGCCTCGTGTACGGCCTCACGGACTGGCTCGTCGAGCCACTGCGCCGCGTGCTGCCGCCATTCGGGGCCTTCGACTGGAGCCCGCTCGCCGCGTGGCTCGTGCTGTGGGTGCTGCGCGCGCTACTCGTCGCAATCATCTAGCGGTGACGGACACGGTGGTCGTCCATGTCGTTCCCCGAGCCCGGGTGAGCGCCGTGGTCGGCGCGCACGGGGACGCGGTGAGGGTCCGAGTCGCCGCGCCACCGGTCGACGGGGCGGCGAACAGCGAGCTCATCCGGTTCGTCGCCGACCGCCTCGGCGTGGCCCAGGCCGACGTCGCCATCGCGGCGGGCGGGGGCGGACGCCGAAAGATCCTGCGCGTGGCCGGGCTCGGGCCGGGAGAGAGTCGGCGTCGCCTGCTCGACTCCTTCGAACCCACGGACTAGTCGGCGTGAGGCGAGCGCGCTTTGAATAGACGGAAGAGGTAGTAGAGCGAGGGAAACAGAAGCAGTCCGCCCAGCCCAAGTGCCACCATCGCGAGCGTGAGGGTCTCGGGCGGGGCCGCCGCGGTGTCGATCGTGATGGTCGGCGGCACGAGGTACGGGTACTGGCCCAGGGCCCAGCCCCAGAGGATCAGCGACACCTCGCTCGCCGCGGCAATGCGTGCCACTCGCCACCGGCGAAGCCACACGCCCGCGAGGGCCGCAGCGCCCGCGGCCCCGGTCAAGAGGTGGAGGGGCGTCGCCCACGGCGCCCCGAGCAAGCCCCGCTGCAGCGGCTCAATTCCCCGCGACAATGCGAGCGCTACTGTGCCCGACGCCGCCACGGCGAGACCCGCCGCAAGGGCGCGCCGCCGGAAGTCCTCCCTGATCTCTGGGTCATCGGTCTCGAGAGGGAGATAGACCGCGGCGAGAAACGCGAAGCACGTCAGGGCAAAGACGCCGACACTGGCGGGAAACGCGCTGAGCCAAGGCGCCATGTAACCCGCATAGAACCCCGGCGAGCTCGCCACGGACTCGCCGACCCGGCCCGCGGCGACCGCACCGACCGCCGTGCCGAGCAGGAAGGGGGTCCCGACGCTCGCACTCGCGAACAAGCGTCCCCAGTGTCGCTGAACCTCGTCGCGCTGCCCGCCGTAGCTGCGAAACGCGAACGCAGATCCACGCAGGACCACCCCGACGAGCGCCATCGCGAGGGGAACGTGCAGGCGGATGCTCAGCTGAGCGAACGCGGGCGGAAAACACGTAAACAAGAGGACCAGCGCAAGGATCAGCCACACATGGTTGGCCTCCCACACGGGCGCAATCGCTTCCGCGATCACGGAGCGCTGTTCGGCCCGGCGCGGGCCGCTCGCGAGGAGATCCCACACTCCGCCCCCGAAGTCCGCGCCCGCGAGCAAGACATACGCGTTGAGGGAGACGAGCACCGCGCCCGCGAGGATTTCCGCTGCGCCGTTCATGCGTCCGCGTGTCGCGCACCGGGCGCCATGTGCGCCCACACCCCTTCGTCCACCTGCGGGCTGTGCAGGATCTGGCGATACAAGAGCAGCGCGACAATGACACCGAGGAAGCAGTAGAGCGTCGTGAACATGATGAACGGGACGACCAGACCGGGCATCGGAGTCACGGCATCGCGCGTCCGCAGCACTCCGTAGATCACCCACGGCTGCCGCCCGAGCTCCGTCGTCATCCACCCCACCTCGGTCGCCACGAACCCCATCGGGGTCGCGAGCGCAACCGCGCGAAGCAGCCACCGATGGTCGGCGAGGGCACCGGTGCGCAGGGCCCGCCAGGCAACCCACAACGCCACGAGCGCCATGTAAGTGCCGAGGGCCACCATTAGCTGGAACGACCAGTGGACGGCCGGGACGTTCGGCCAGTCCGCCCGCGGCACGACATCGAGTCCCTTCACAACGGCGTTGGGGTCGTGGAAGGCGAGCAGGGACAGACCGTGCGGGATGCGGAGAGCCCCCTTCGTCGTCTCGGTCTCGAGATCGGGCCACCCCCCGAGGACGAGCGGCGCGCCGCTTTCCGTGTGAAACACGGCCTCCATGGCCGCGAGCTTGACCGGCTGGTAGCGCGCCACTTGACGGGCCGCGAGGTCGCCCGACAGCGGCTGCAGGACCGCGGCCGGGCAGCCCACCCACAAAGCGATCGTGAGGGCCCGGCGATGGAAGGCATTCGTCTGACCGCGAAGGAGCAGAAACGCGTGAATCCCGGCTACGGCAAACCCCGTGGCCGCATAGGCCGCGAGGACCATGTGGAGGGTCTGGGTAGGCGCCGCCGGATTCGCGAGGGCCTCGAGCGGGTGGATGCGCACGGGCACCCCGCCCGCAAGCTCGAACCCGGTCGGCGTGTTCATCCACGCGTTCGCAATGACGACGAAGACGCCCGAGGCCATCCCGCTCGCCGCCACCACGATGCCGGCGGCGAGATGCGCGCGCGGCGGGACGTGATCCCAGCCGTACATGTAGATGCCGAGGAAGATCGCCTCCATGAAGAAGGCAAAGCCCTCGAGCGAGAACGGCATCCCGATGATCGCGCCGGCGAACCGCATGAACCCCGGCCACAGGAGTCCGAGCTCGAAGGAGAGAACCGTCCCCGACACCGCGCCAACCGCGAAGAGAATCGCCGTGCCCTTCGCCCAGCGCTGGGCCAGCTCGCGGTAGATCTCATCCCCCGTGACGATCCACCGTCGTTCGGCGACGACCATGAGCACGGGCATTCCCATGCCGACGAGCGCGAACACGATATGGAAGGCGAGAGAGACGCCCATTTGGGCGCGGGCGGCCAGGAGGTCCTGCATGGCGATCAAAATATGGAACGCTCGGGGACCCGTGCCCAGTTCCGCGGAGCGCGAGGTCCCGACGCCGCGCCGCTTTCGAGATCACCGGGGGGTGACTAGATTGCCAAAGACAGACAAATCGATGTCGTGGTGATTTGCGGCGTATTGCGGCCACGTAAAAAAATCCGCTAAAAGGCCGGCCCGTTACGGCTTTTGTGCGCTGTGACGGGCGTGGTGTTCTTGGAACTAGACGAGGGGTTGGTGCCACCGCGATGACAACGCTTCGGGATCTCCTGGCCGACGGGCGTGTCCACGTCCTCGATGGGGCGATGGGGACGATGCTCTACGCCAAGGGCTTCTTCCTGAACGTGTGCTACGACGAGCTGAATCTCAAACAGCCCAATCTCGTCCTCGACGTGCACACCGCGTATGTCCGCGCGGGGGCCGAAATCCTCGAAACGAACACGTTCGGCGCCAACCCGCTGAAACTTGCGAGCTTCGGTCTGGCCGAGGACACCGAACGGATCAATGAAGCGGCGGCCACGCTCGCTCGTCGGGCCGCGGACGGACAGGCCAGCGTGGTCGGAGCGGTGGGTCCGCTCGGCGTACGCCTCGAACCCTTCGGGCAAACAGGCCGAGAGGACGCCCTCGCGCACTTTCAGCGGCAGATGAAGGGACTGCTCGCCGGGGGCGTGGACGGATTCATCCTCGAGACATTCAGCGATCTCGAGGAACTGCACGCAGCGCTCCGCGCGGCGCGCAGCCTCAGCGACTTACCGGTGATCGCGCAAATGACGATCGGGACCGACGGGCTCACGCACTACGGCACGGCGCCAGAGACGTTCGCCCGTCAGCTCACCGAATGGGGCGCGGACGTCGTCGGCGTGAATTGCTCGGTCGGCCCCGCCGGCGTGCTCGAGGCCGTCGAGCGTATCGCCAAGGCGACCGACCGCCCCATTTCCGCGCTCCCGAACGCCGGTCTCCCGAAGGACGTCGGCGACCGCAAGATCTATCTCGCCTCGCCCGAATACATGGCCACCTACGCCAAGCGCATGATCGAGGCGGGCGCGCGCTTCGTCGGCGGCTGCTGCGGGACCACGCCCGACCACATCAAGAAGATCCGTGACTACGTGGCGAGCGTTGCGCCACGGCATCAGCCGCTCGTCGTCTCCCGGGAGACCGTCGTCGCGCCGAAGGGGGTCGCGGCCGCGCCGCTCGCCGAGCGCTCTCGCCTGGGCGCGCGCTTGGCCCGCGGCGAGTTGATCACCACGGTCGAGATCGTCCCTCCCAAGGGGGTCGATCCCACCCCCATGTTCGAGCAGTGCCGGGCGCTGCACAAAGCCGGGATCGACGCCGTCAACGTGCCCGACGGTCCCCGCGCACAGAGTCGCATGGGCGCGTTGTTGTCATCGGTCATGATCGAACGCGAGGTCGGGATCGAGACCGTAACCCACTACGCGTGTCGGGATCGAAACCTGCTCGGCATGCTCTCGGACCTTCTGGGCGCCGCAGCCGCGGGACTTCGCAACCTCCTGATCATCACGGGCGACCCCCCGAAGATGGGGCCGTATCCCGATGCCACGGCGGTCTTCGATATCGACGCGATCGGCCTCACCAACCTCGTGTATCGACTCAACCACGGGTTCGATCCCGGCGGAAACCCGATCGGCACGCCGACGCGCTTTGCGATCGGTGTGGGCGTGAACCCCGCCGCACCCGATCTCGAACGGGAGCTGTCGCGGTTCGCCTGGAAGGTCGACGCCGGCGCCGACTTCGCGGTGACGCAACCCGTGTTCGATCCCGCGCAGCTTGAGAGCTTCCTGCGCCGGGTCGCCCAGTTCCGGATCCCCATCGTGGCCGGCATCTGGCCGTTGGTGTCGTTGCGAAACGCCGAGTTCCTCGCGAACGAAGTACCTGGGGTGTCGGTACCGGACAGCGTGCTTGCCCGTATGCGCCGAGCGACTGACGGGGGCAAGGAGGCAGCCCTGGCCGAAGGAGTTCGCATCGCCCAAGAGATGTTCACCCTGGTGAAGCACGAGGTGCAGGGAGTCCAGGTGAGCGCTCCCTTCGGTCGTGTCGAAGTGGCCTTGCAGGTTTTTCAATGACGCCCGGACGGTGGCCTCGTCGTGCCAGGGCGCCGTCGGTAGCGGTCCGGAACTCATCGCTCGTCCCGGGCGTTGCTGACTCGCACTCATTCCTCGAGGCGAGCATATGAAGATCGGGATCATCGGCTCCGGCGTGGTCGGGCAAGCGCTGGGCTCCGGGTTCGCCGCCCTCGGCCACGCGGTGACGCTGGGCACGCGGGAACCCGATAGCGACAAGCTCAAGCTGTGGCGCAAGGAGGCGGGAAGCCAAGCCACGACCGCCAGTTTCGCCGAGACGGCGGCGGCGGGCGAGGTCCTCGTGCTGGCGACGTCCTGGGCGGGGACGGAGAACGCGATCCGCCTGGCCGACCCGACGAACTTTGCCGGCAAAGTGGTCATCGACGTGACGAATCCGCTGGCGATGCGGCCGAATGCCCCCCCGAGCTTGGCGGTTGGGCACACGGACTCGGCCGGAGAACGCGTTCAGGGCTGGCTCCCGCTGGCATTCGTGGTCAAAGCGTTCAACATCGTCGGCAACGCCCACATGTTCCGGCCGCAGTTTCCGGGCGGCCCGCCCGACATGTTCATCGCCGGCAACAGCGCACCCGCCAAGCGGACGGTGAGCGATATCCTGACGGCCTTCGGCTGGGAGGTGATCGACGTGGGCGGGATTGAGAGTGCGCGGTATCTCGAGTCGCTCGCGATGCTCTGGATCACGTACGGGCTGAGGACGAACACCTGGAATCACGCCTTCAAGCTCTTGCGTCGCACCTGACGCGACGGGCGCCCGGCTCGCCACCGCGCCGCGGGGGTTACGGACGGGTTATACTTCGAGGACGGTTGAACCTTCAATAATGGATAAGGGAATGAAAACGACAAATCCGACGCTGAGCAGCAGGGTCCTGAGCCAGATCACCCGGCCCGGGGCGATCTACCACGGCGAGCCGATGACCGTCGAAGGGGCCATCAACAGGACCGCCTTCCTCCTGTTCCTCCTGGCAGTCCCCGCTGCGTGGATCTGGACCCAGGTGCTCCGGACGCAGGCGCTCGACACGACGGGGCCGTGGATACTCGGCGGGATCGTAGGAGGCCTCGTCGCCGCGATCGCCACGGTCGTCAAGAAGGACTGGGCGCCGATCACAGCGCCGATCTACGCCGCGTGCGAAGGGCTCGCGATCGGCGGGCTGTCCGCCTTCTTCGAATTGCAGTACCACGGCATCGTCGTTCAGGCGGTGGGGCTGACCTTCGGGACGCTATTGTGCATGCTCGTGGCGTACCGCACCGGCCTGATCCGCGTGACCGACAAGTTCCGCCTCGGCGTGGTCGCGGCCACGGGCGCGATCGCCCTGCTCTACCTCGTGAGCTTCGTCCTGTCGTTCTTCCACGTGTCGGTGCCGTTTGTGTTTGGCGGGGGCACGGCCGGCATCGTGGTGAGTCTGGTGATCGTTGGAGTCGCGGCCCTCAACTTGGTGCTCGATTTCGATTTCATCGAGCAGGCGGCCAAGGCGGGCGCACCCAAGTACATCGAGTGGTACGCTGCGTTCGGTCTGATGGTCACGCTGGTCTGGCTGTACCTCGAGCTGCTCCGCCTCCTCGGAAATCTCAGGCGCCGCTAGACCACAGCCGCGGTTAGCGTTCGCGTCGAGCCAGCGGGATGCCTCGAGCTCCCAGCTGGCCGACGCCGACGGGCCGCGCGTCACGGGCGATCCCGCCACCGCTCTAAGTCGCGGCGATCCTTCTTCGTGGGTCTGCCCTTCCCGCGATACGCAGGGGGCGCCGAGAGCTTGACCTGCGCCGCGAGCGCCTCGCGGGCCCGCTTCCCAGCGGCATCCTCCTCGTAGCAGCGTCGCGCCGCGTCGGCGGGCAAGCGCCGCTCGACGACCGCGAGGACGGTCAGCCGCAGTTCGTACGGACCTTGTCGGACATCCACGCGATCCCTGATGTGCACGGCCTTGGCGGGCTTCGCCGGCCCACCGTTGACGCGCACCTTGCCTCCTGCAATCGCATCGCTGGCAAGGGCGCGCGTCTTGAAGAGTCGCACGGCCCAAAGCCATTTGTCGAGGCGAACACTCCCATCCGTCACCTGGACCAGCCGAAATGAGTGGGTCGGCGAGTAATATGCGGTGGGCGACCCGCGCGGAGTCCACCCTCAACGCCCCTGCATGTCATGCGTACCTAGCAAGGTGCGGCAACGTCCATACGAGAGCTGCACCAACCGGTTCCGCCGACCCGTGGCACGGCGCGCTAGAACCAAGCACGCGCTACACATCCGTTGTGTCGGGCGGACCGTCGCCCGACCCATTTTCTTCCCTGGCTTGCTAGAATACGCCATGCCCGTACGCAGTCCCGCTCGGCCCGTCTCGGCCCCTTGTCGTCCGGTCTGTCGGGAGCGGCGGTCGAGGGCGGGGCGCAGCATTCGCTTAGGCGCGTTCGCCGGTCTCCTCGTACTGCTCCACGCATGCTTTCCGAACACGCCCGGCGTCGAGGGTACCACCGGCACCGCACCGGCGCCGAATACACCGTGGACACCGCCGCGGCAGGTCGCCCCGGCCGCCCCTGCACCACTTCCCTCGATGCCGCCCGACCTGATCGCTCGGGCGCAAGATCTTAAGCTCGCGGACGTCGTCGACATCGCCCTACGTAACAGCACCCTGACGAGTGTGGCCTGGGCGCAGGCCCGCGCCGCCGCGGCCGCGTACGGCGCCGCGCGCGGACAGTACTACCCGACGATCGCAATCGACGGCAGCGTGTCGAAGAGCGAGCCCATCTTCGCACCCAACATCCGCTCGACTCTGCTCCTGGATTACGGGCCCGGCGCGACGCTCTCGTGGCTGCTCTTCGACTTCGGGGGTCGTGGTGGGTCGATTGGGGAGGCCCGTGAGGCGCTGGTAGCCGCCGACTGGACGCATAACGCCACCATCCAGAACGTCGTCCTCGGCGTCGAGAGCGCCTACTTCACCTACATGGCGACCAAGTCCTTGCTCGTCGCGCAGCAGACGACGTTGCACGAGGCGCAGACGAATCTCGCCGCCGCCGACGAACGGCATCACGTGGGCGTGGCCACCATTGCCGATGTGCTGCAGTCGAAGACCGCCGAGTCGCAAGCCGAGCTGGCCGTCGAGACGACCGAAGGAGCCCTGCAGACAACGCGAGGCGCTCTCGCGCTGTCGATGGGTCTCCCAGCGAACGTTCCCTACGACATCGACGTGCCCCCGCCTGGCCCGTTGCCGCTCGGGATCACCGATAGTCTCGATACGCTGATCGAACGGGGGATTCGGGATCGGCCCGACTTGCTCGCTTTGCAAGCCCAGGTCCGCCAGGCGGAGGCGCGGATCACCGCGGCGCGCGGCGCCGCGCTCCCTTCCCTCGTCTTGAGCGGGAACACCCAGCAATTGACCTACACGAACCCGACCTCGACGGCCCAAGGGTACACGGCGACCATCGCCCTCCAGTTTCCGATTTTCTCGGGTTGGTCGCAGATCTACAACGTGAAATCCGCAGAAGCCGCTGCCGAGGCGGCGAGGCAGCAGGAGCTCGGCTTCGAGCAGCAGGTTACCTACGAGGTATTCAGCGCGTACTACGCCCTGCGCACCGCGACCCAGCAGGTGAAAACGAGCGCGGACCTCCTCGGCAGCGCCACGGCCTCCGATCAGGTGGCGCTCGGACGGTACAAGGAGGGCGCTGGCAGCCTCCTCGACCTCCTGACGGCGCAGGCGGCCCTCGCCACGGCTCGCGCCCTGGACATCCAGGCCCGCTTCAGTTGGTACCTGGCCCTAGCCCAACTGGCGCACGACGCCGGCATCCTCGGCGTGGACGGCAACAGTCCGCTGCACGTGCAAACCGATACGACCGGGCAGAAGTAGATGAGGCGGGCACCCGCGCTGTGCGCCGCGCTCGTTCTTCCTGCGCTCGGTTGCGGGCGCGCCAACACCGGAAGCGCCCCCCGTGTACCCGTGACCGTCGGCCGCGCGCTCCGTCGAGCGGTCCCTTATGAAATCGTGGCCACGGGAACCGTGGAGCCCCGACAGACCGTAGCCGTTCAATCGCAGGTCACGGGTGTCTTGTCGGCGATCGATTTCGCCGAAGGCGCCGACGTCGCGGCGGGACAGGTGCTGTTCGAGATCGACCCGCGCCCCTTCCAGGCGGCCCTCGATGCGGCACAGGCCACGCTCGCCCGGGACCGGGCCGAGGCCGAGAGTGCGAGCCGGGACGCCGTGCGATGGGCGGAACTGGTGAAGAGCGATTACGTGACCCAGTCCGACGCGGACGGCAAGCGAGCCGCGGCCGACGCCGCCGACGCAACGGTCCGCGCCGATTCAGCCGCCCTCCTGACAGCGCAGCTGAACCTCGGGTGGGCCACCATTCGCGCACCCATCTCAGGACGCACCGGCCGCCTACTGCTCCGTCAGGGAAATCTCGTCCGGGCCAACACCGATCAGCTCGTCGTGATCAACCAGATCCACCCTATCCTGGTCCAGTTCGCCGTCCCCGAACAGCAGCTGCCCCTGATCCAGCGCCACCGGACGGCGGACCTGCCGATTCTGGCGAGTCCGTCAAAGGACGACACGGTGTTCAGCGAAGGCGCCCTCACGTTCCTCGACAATACCGTCGATACGACAACGGGGACGGTCCTCCTGAAGGGTGAGTTCTCCAATCGCGACAACGGGTTGTGGCCGGGGGAGTTCTTGAACGTGCGGCTGCGGCTGTTCGTCGAGGACAGCGCCCTCGTCGTGCCCGCGCAAGCCGTCATGACCGGGCAACAGGGGACGTACGTCTTCGTCGTGAACCCGGACGGCACTGCCCGGGCGCAGCCGGTGTCGGTGGAACGGACGGCGGGACCCTACGCGATCGTCGCCACCGGCGTCCGGGATGGCGACAACATCGTGACCGATGGGCAGTCGCGCCTCGTCTCCGGGGCCCAAGTGGAAATCAAGGGCGGCGAGACCAGCGCGGGCGGCACGGCGGGAGATAAATGAACCTGTCCGACATCTTTATTCGACGGCCCGTCATGACCACCCTCGTCATGGCGGGCATCCTGATTTTCGGGGCCATGGCGTACCAGCGACTCCCCGTCAGCGACTTGCCGAACGTCGATTTCCCGACGATCAACGTCACGGCCACGCTGCCCGGAGCGAGCCCCGAAACGATGGCTTCCGCTGTGGCGACCCCCCTCGAGAAGCAGTTCTCAACAATCGCGGGCCTGAGCCAGCTCACGTCCACGTCCGGACTCGGCAGCACGAGCATCACGCTGCAGTTCGATCTGTCGCGTAATCTCGACGGTGCGGCCCAGGACGTTCAGGCCGCCATCACGCAGACGGCGTACCTCCTGCCCCCGGGCCTCATTCCGCCTTCGTTCCAGAAGGTCAACCCCGCGGATTCGCCGATCCTGTACTACGCGCTGACGACGAAGACGCTGCCACTCTCCCAGCTCGACGAATACGCCGAGACGTACATGGCCGAGCGGATTTCCACGGTGTCGGGGGTGGCACAGGTGCAGGTGTTCGGACCGCAGAAGTACGCCGTCCGCATCCAGCTAGACCCGAAGGCCTTGGCCACGCGACGGCTCGGCATCGACGACATCGCCAACGCCGTCATGGCGGGCAACGTCGATCTCCCGACGGGCACGTTGTGGGGACCCCACCGGGCGTTCACGGTCCAGGCCAACGGGCAGCTGCGGGATGCGGCCGCGTTCCGGCCGCTCATCGTCGCCTACCGGAACGGGGCGCCGGTCCGCCTTCAGGACGTGGGCCAGGTTGTCGACGACGTGCAGAACAACAAGACCGCGGGGTGGTTCGATGGCACGCGAGCGATCGTGCTCGCCGTGCTGCGGCAGCCGGGGACCAACACAGTCGCGGTGGCCGGCGCCGTCCGCGCGGCCATGGCGAAGCTGCAGACCCAGTTCCCGGCGTCCGTCGAGGTGCACCTCCTCTACGACCGATCCGTTTCGATCCGGCAGTCGCTCGCAGACGTGCAGAACACGCTCCTGCTCACGCTCGGCCTGGTCGTGCTCGTGATCTTCCTGTTTCTGCGCAACGTCTCGGCGACCGTGATCCCGAGTCTCGCCCTCCCGTTGTCCCTCGTCGGCACGTTCGCGGCGATGTCGCTGCTCGGGTACAGTCTCGACAACCTCTCCATGATGGCCCTGACCCTCTCCGTGGGGTTCGTTGTGGACGATGCCATCGTGATGCTCGAGAACATCGTGCGGCATATGGAGCTCGGCGAAGCTCCGCTCGAGGCGGCGTTCAAAGGCTCAAAGGAGATCGGCTTCACGATCCTCTCGATGACGCTGTCGCTCGCGGCGGTCTTCATTCCGGTGCTGTTCATGGGGGGCATCGTCGGCCGCCTCTTCCACGAGTTCGCCGTCACGATCGGGTGCTCGATCCTCATCTCGGGGTTCGTCTCGCTCACCCTCACTCCCATGCTCTCCGGCCGCTTCCTGCGGGCCTCGGGCGAGGCGACGCATGGCCGTCTCTACCGCACCACGGAGCGCGCCTACGATGTCGCACTCGGCTGGTATGAGCGCACGCTGAGCAGGGTCATGGACCGGCGCGGGCTCGCACTCGCGTTCTCAGCAGCGATCCTCGTGGCGACGGCTGTGCTGTTCGTGGTCATCCCCAAGGGCTTCCTGCCGAGCGAGGACGTGAGCCAGGTGTTCGGCATCACGGAAACCGTCCAGGGGGCATCCTACGACGAAATGAAGGCGCACCAGCTCCAGGCGATGGACATCGCCCAGCACGACCCGAACGTGCAGGACTACATGTCCTTCATCGGCGGCGGGCAAATGAACCAGGGCCGCATCTTCATGCACCTGAAGCCACGCGCTCAGCGCGCCCTCAGCGCCGACCAGGTCATTCAGGAGTTGAACCCGAAGTTCGCCGCGATTCCGGGCATCCGGGTCTTCCTGCAGAACCCCCCGCCGATCCGGATCGGCGGCCAGCTGACCAAGAGCCTCTACCAATTCACCCTGCAGAGCCTCGACCTGCCCACGCTTTACGACGGCGCCAAGCAGCTCGAAGCGAAGCTCCGCCAGGTCCCGGGCCTCGTCGACGTCACGAGCGACCTCCAGATCTCTAATCCGCAGGCGACCGTGATCATCAACCGCGACCGCGCGTCATCCCTTGGCGTGACCGCCGAGCAGGTCGAGACCGCGCTGTACGACGCCTATGGCTCGGGCCAGATCTCGACGATTTACACGCCGACCAACGAATACTGGGTCGAAATGGAGCTCCTGCCCGACTTTCAGCGCGACCTGTCCGCCCTCAACCTCCTCTACGTACGTTCGAGCGCCGGCAGCAGCACGCTGCCTTCCTCAGGCAACCTGGTGCCGTTGACGGCCCTGTGCGACATCGGCTCGAACATCGGACCACTCACGGTGAGCCACGCGGGGCAGCTCCCGTCGGTCACGATCTCCTTCAACGTGAAGCCGGGTGTGGCCCTGGGAACCGCCGTGAACGAGGTGCAGCGCGTCGCCCGGCAGACTCTGCCGTCCTCGATCACGACCAACTTCACCGGGACGGCCCAAGCCTTCCAATCGAGCCAGGCCGGCCTCGTATTCCTGCTCGTGCTCGCGGTCCTCGTGATCTACATGGTGCTCGGGATCCTCTACGAGAGTTTCGTGCACCCGCTCACGATCCTGTCCGCGCTGCCGTTCGCCGGATTTGGAGCACTGCTCACGCTGCTCCTCTTTCACATCGACTTGACAGTGTATGCGTTCGTCGGCGTCATCATGCTCGTCGGGCTGGTGAAGAAGAACGGCATCATGATGATCGACTTCGCGATCGAGGCTGAGCGGAACGAGGGGAAGTCGGCGCGGGAAGCAATTCTCGAGGCGTGCAGCATCCGCTTCCGTCCGATCATGATGACGACGATGGCGGCGTTGATGGGGACTTTGCCGATCGCCTTGGGTGTGGGCGCGGGTTCTGAGTCACGCCGGCCTCTCGGCATCGCGGTCGTGGGCGGGCTCGCCTTTTCGCAGCTCATCACGCTGTACGTCACGCCGGTCATCTACACCTACCTTGATGAACTGCAGGAGCGGGTCGGGACCTTCTCGTTCAAATCCCTGTGGCGTCGTGGCTCCCACGGCGAGCCCGCGGCGGCCCCCGCGGATTGACCCGCGGAGTGGCCCGCTACGCCTAGTTCCGCAGGGTACTCGCACCGCCCGCTCGCCGCGAAGCTCGGGCTCCGTCCCCACACCGTGGTAGCGATCCTCGGCGCCCCGGCCGGCTACGCCCGCGTGTTGGGTGCGCTGCCGACGAGTGTGCGCCGAAAGACCCGAGCCGTGGGCCCGCTCGATCTGGTACAGGTGTTCGTGACGAGCCGGGTGGCCCTCGAGCGCCGGATCGGGGCCCTAAAACGAGCCCTCGCGCCAGCGGGCGCGCTCTGGGTCTCGTGGCCAAAACACGCCTCGGGCGTGGCCACCGATCTGAGCGAGGACGCCATCCGCGCAGTCGGCCTCGCCCACGGCCTCGTGGACGTCAAGGTCTGTGCCGTCGACGAGACGTGGTCGGGGCTCAAGTTCGTCCGACGACTCCGGGACCGGTAGCCGTCACTTCCCACCGCCACCACGGTCGGCGAAGTTCCCCCGCCATGCACACCGCACACCGCACGCACGGTTTCACGGAGTCCGTTATCCGGTCGATGACGCGCGTCGCCAACGAATACGACGCGATCAACCTGGCCCAAGGATTCCCAAACTTCCCCGCCCCGGACGTCCTGAAGGAGGCGGCCGCACGGTTTATCAAGGACGACGTGAACCAGTACGCCATCACCTGGGGCACTAAGCGGTTGCGCAATGCGCTCGCGGCGAAATACGCCGAGTGGTACGGCCTGACGGTCGACCCTGAGGCCGAGATCATCGTCACGTGCGGCGCCACGGAAGCGATGGCAGCAGTTCTGCTCGCCATCGTCGATCCGGGCGACGAGGTCGTGGTGTTCGAACCCTTCTACGAGAACTACGGACCCGACGCGATTCTCTGCGGCGCGAAGCCGGTGTACGTCCCGATCGCGGCCGACGCGGAGCTGGATTTGGATCGACTGGCCCGCGCCTTCTCCCCGCGCACCCGGGCCATCATCGTCTGCACGCCGAACAATCCGACCGGGCGCGTGCTCAGGCGCCGGGAATTGGAAGCGATCGCCGAGCTCTGCCTGCGGCACGGGGCCTACGCCGTCACGGATGAGATCTACGAGCACATTCGCTACGACGCCCCACACGTGCCGATCGCGACCCTCGACGGCATGCGCCCGCGGACGATCACCATCAGCGGAGCGTCGAAAACGTTCAGCGTCACAGGCTGGCGGATCGGCACGGTGGTCGCACCGGCGCCCGCGAGCGACGCGATCCGCAAGGTCCACGATTTCCTCACGGTCGGCGCCCCGGCGCCGCTCCAGGAAGCCGTCGCGGTGGCGCTTGAGACTCTTGGCCCGGACTATTACGCCGATCTGGCCACGGCCTACCGCGCCCGGCGCGACTTGATGTGTCGCGCGCTCCGCGACGCCGGATTCCGGTGTGCGACGCCCGAGGGCGCCTACTACATCCTCGCCGACTTTTCGGCGGTCTCGGACACTCCGGACGACGCGTTCGCCCTCTGGCTCACCCGGGAAGCCGGCGTCGCCTCGGTGCCCGGATCGAGCTTCTTCAGCGACCCGAAGCAGGGCCGGTCCCTCGTCCGCTTCGCGTTCTGCAAGACCGAAGACCAGCTGCGGGAGGCGGGGACGCGCCTGCAGGGCGTCCGCACGGCCCTGCGGCGGTGACACCGGGGCGCCAGCGCTAGCGAGCCGTTCCGCCCGGGGTGAGATTCCACCCGCCCATGGCCGAACACCAACCCTACGTATCACCGGCCGAGGCGCCCGCGGAACTCACCGCGCGGGCGCTCGTGCTCGGGTCGCTCCTCGGGCTCATCTTCGGCGCGTCGAACGTCTACTTGGCCTTGAAGATCGGGCTCACGGTCAGCGCCTCCATCCCGATCGCCGTCCTGTCGATCACGATTTTTCGCGCGCTCGGCCGCTCCACGATCCTCGAGAACAACATCGTGCAGACGACGGGGTCCGCGTCGGACTCGATTTCCGCCGGCGTGGTGTTCACGGTGCCTGCCGTCCTGCTGATGGGCTACGACCTGGACATCGCGCGCGTCACGGTGCTCGCGCTCGCCGGCGGTCTCGTCGGGATCCTGATGATGATCCCGCTTCGTCGCGCTCTCATCGTCCAGGAGCACGACACGCTCCCCTACCCTGAGGGCACGGCTTGCGCGGAGGTGCTGATCGCCGGCGAGAAGGGCGGGGCCCACGCCCGTACGGTGTTCGAGGCGTTCGGGCTCGCGTTTGTCTACAAGATCCTGATGGAGGGGCTCAAGCTGTGGAACGAATATCCCGGCGCGGTTCTGCGATTCTTCGAGCGCGCCGAGGTGCGCGTGGAGGCCTCGCCTGAGCTCCTCGGCGTCGGATACATCATCGGCCCCCGGATCGCCGGATACCTGTTCGCGGGCGGGTGCCTCGCCTACCTCGTCCTGATGCCCGTCATCCGCCTGTTCGGTGAAAGCATGCTCACGCCGATGTACCCGGCGACCACGCTGATCCGCGACATGTCGGCTGGGGAAATCCGCGCCGCCTTCGTCTTCTACATCGGCGCCGGCGCCGTCGCGACGAGCGGGATCGTGGCCCTCGCCCGAGCCCTGCCCACCATCGGGCGGGCGTTTGCGGCGGGGTTCGCCAGCCTGCGCGCGAGCCGCGTGGGACAGACCCTCACCGGCAGGCTGCGGACCGAAGACGACCTCCCGATCACGCTCACGGTCGTGGGGTCCGTCGTGCTCACGGTCGGGCTCGCCCTGTTGCCGCAGCTGAAAGTGAATCTGCTCGGCGCCGCGCTCATGATTCTGTTCGGGTTCTTCTTCACGACAGTGTCGTCCCGGATCTGCGGGCAAATTGGGAGTTCGGCCAATCCGATCTCGGGCATGACGATCGCGGCGCTCATCGGCACGTGCGTCATCTTCCTGCTGCTCGGGTGGACCGGCATCGATCACCGCGTGCAGGCGATTTCCATCGCAGCCGTAATCGCCGTGGCGGCGGCGAACGGCGGGAACACGTCCCAGGACCTGAAGACCGGGTTCCTGATCGGCGCCACCCCGCGCCGCCAGCAGGTGGCCATCCTCGTGGGCTCGGTCGCATCCGCCCTCGCGGTGGGCTGGACGCTCACGCTCCTCAACCGCTCCTACCAATACGAGATCCCGGAGACGCATCCGGGGTTCCAGGCGCCGTTCGCGAGTTGCTGCAGCGCGTCTCGCGACATCGCCCTCCTGAACGAGCAGATGAGCGGCTTCCGGATCGCAGGGGGGGACTCGGTCGATCACGGCACCTACCAGGTCCTGCGCGTCTACGCCGCGACGCAGGGCGTGCCGGCCGGGAAGTACCTCGTGGACACGACCACTCATGAGATTCGCTATCTCATCGACCCGGGGATTGGCGGGCGGATCCGAGAGTACGCGGGCCGCACGATCACCCGGCTCGATTCCCCGAAAGCCACCCTCATGGCGCTCATCACCGACGGCATCCTCACCCGCCGCCTCCCATGGGGCCTCGTCCTGACCGGGGTCTTTCTCGCGCTGGCGATCGAGCTCATGGGCGTGCAATCGCTACCGGTGACAGTCGGCGTGTACCTGCCTATCTCCACGTCCGCAGGCATGTTCGCGGGGGGCATCGTGCGCTGGCTGGTCGAGCGCCGGTCGCGAACTGCACAGCGGTCCTTGGCCGAGGTCGAATCGGGACGGGGGGTCCTCTTCTCGAGCGGCCTGATCGCCGGAGGCGCGATTGCGGGAATCGCGCTGGCCATCGTGGCCGGAGCGAAGGGCAGCGCGGAATGGCTCGCCGGGACCGTCAATCTGGCGCCCGCCCTCGGAGGGCTCGCGACGTCGAGCATCGCGGCGCTGGTCGTGTTCGCGCTCCTCGGCATCGTGCTGTATCGCGTGGCGATGCGCACGGGTTAACCCGTGCGCATCGTGTCGCTCGTGCCGGCGGCGACGGAGGTCATCGCCGCGATCGGTGCGGAGGAGTTCCTGGTCGGCGTGTCGGACGCGTGCGACTATCCCCCCTCCGTGCGCGCGTTGCCCCGCGTGACGCGCTCCCAAGTCGACTCGCGCCTCGCGTCGGGCGAGATCGCCCGCCGGGTGAGCGCCGCCGCCCAGGCGGGCACGGGGCCGATCACGCTCGATCACGCGATGCTCGCCGACCTGCGCCCCGACGTCGTAATCGGTCAGGGGCTGTGCGCGGTGTGCGCGATCGGCGACGCGACGCTCGACGAAGCGACGGCCGCGCTCATCCCACGCCCGCTCGTGGTGACGCTGCACGCCCATACGGTGACGGACGTCTTGGGCGACATCGAGCGGGTCGGGCAGGCCGTCGGCCGGCCCGCTGAAGGGGCCTCGTGCGTGGCGGCGCTCCGAGAGCGGCTGGAGCGGGTGCGCTCCCGGCGCACTCGCGGCCATCGCCCGCGAGTGCTCGTGCTGGAGTGGATTGACCCGCCGTATGTGGCGGGCCACTGGGTGCCGGAGCTCGTCGAGCTCACCGGGGCAACGTGCGTGGGCGCGACCCCCGGAGCGCGCTCGAGCGCGCACCCTTGGGACGCGCTCGTGGCCTTGGCGCCGGACGTCGTGGTGGTCCCCCTGTGCGGGTTCGACGTCGCGCGGGCACGGGTCGAAGCGGCCACGGTCGCGGACCCGGACGGGCGCAGATTGCTCCGGGAGCATGTCGAGTTTCTCGATGGGAATTCCTATACTTCACGCCCTGGGCCGCGGCTCGTCGATGCTGCGGAACGACTGGCGGAGATGCTGACGCAATGATCGGCGCGGACGGCGCTGATTGGAGGGAGACGATGGGTAGCGCAACACAGGACTTCCTCACGCGGCTCCTCGACACACCGGGTCCGTCGGGGTTCGAGACCGCTCCCGCTCGGCTGTGGAGAGACGAGGTCGGAACCTTCGCCGACAAGGTCACGGCCGATGTGCACGGGAACTCGATCGGCGTCGTGAATCCCGCCGGCGCACCCCGGCTCATGCTCGCGGGCCACATCGATGAAATCGGACTCCAGATCACTTATGTGGACGAGCAAGGGTACCTCTACTTCGCCGGCATCGGGGGGTGGGACTCACAGGTGCTCGTCGGCCAGCGGGTCGTGCTCGCGAGTCGCGCCGGCGCGGTCCGGGGGGTCATCGGAAAGCAGGCCGTGCATTTGATGAAGCGGGAAGACCTCGACAAGGTGTCCAAGATCACCGACCTGTGGATTGACATCGGCGCGACAACGCAAGCCGAGGCGCTGGAGCGCGTGCGCGTGGGCGACGCCGGAGTGATCGACGCCAATGTGCTCACGTTCCCGAACGGCCGGGTTGTGTCGCGAAGCATCGACAACCGGATCGGTGCTTACGTCGTGGCGCAGGCTCTCCGGCTGGCCGCCGCGGACCGGCCCCGCCACGCGGCGGTGTTCGCGGTCGCCACGACGCGCGAGGAAATCGCCTGGTCGGGAGGAGGCGCGCGGACGAGCGCGGTCGAAATCGACCCGCAGGTGGCGCTCGTCGTCGACGTCACGCACGCGACCGACTACCCGAGCGCCGAGAAGAAGCGGGTCGGCGACCATAAGATCGGGGGCGGCCCCGTGTTGTCCCGCGGCTCCGCTGTCAGCCCCGTCGTCTTCGACCTACTGGTGACCTGCGCGGAAGAACACCACATCCCCTACACGGTACAGGCCGCACCCCACGACACGGGAACAGATGCGGACGCCATCTACAACGCGCTCCGCGGAATTCCGACGGGACTCGTGAGCGTGCCCAACCGCTACATGCACAGCCCGAACGAAATGGTGGCGCTTGAGGACTTAGAGCGCGCCGCTCAGCTCTGCGCGGCGTTTGCTCGTCGACTGACCCCCGTGACGAACTTCATCCCGGCGTAAGGCGTCGCCCGGTCCCCTCGGGGCCTGCAAGGATCGCACGGCCGGCGACGCCACCATGGTAGAGAAAAAAAACGGAGGGTTCATGCGTTACGGCAACGCGCTTCTCGCGCTCGTCGGCGTCCTTGCTGTGCCCTGCCTGTCGTCGTGCGGGCGGGAAGCAGCGGCCGCCCAAACGGGCGCGGACGTCGTCAAGCGGGGTGCCTACCTGGCTGCGTACGGAGGGTGCAACGATTGCCACACGCCGAAGATCATGACACCGCAAGGCCCCGCGCCGGACACGACGCGCACGCTCTCGGGCCACCCCGCCGCGATGACCGCACCCCCGGTGCCAGGGGGCTTGCTCAGCCCGACGGGATGGATGGCCGCGACAACGGGTGACCAGACCACGTGGGTTGGCCCCTGGGGCGTGAGCTTCGCCGCGAACCTCACCCCTGACTCGACGGGCTTGGCGGTGTGGACCGAGCAGGCATTCATCGCCACCATGCGCACCGGCAAGCATTTCGGGATCGGCCGCCCGCTGTTGCCGCCGATGCCCTGGTACGCCATCGCCGGGCTGACGGACGACGATCTGAAAGCCCTGTTCGCGTATCTGCGGAGCATAAAGCCGGTGCACAACGAGGTCCCGGGACCGCTGCCTCCGCCCGGAGCGCATTAGCCCAGCGGTTACTTCGGCCGCCGCCTCAAGTCGGACAGAGCACCTTGGGCGGCGGCGCTGACCTGGCGGTCGGCGTCGCCGCTCAGGCTTTCGAGGGCGGTCATAGCAGCGCTGGTCGCCGCCAAGCGTAAACCGTCAACCGCCGCGAGGCGGAGTGCCACGGGTTTGCGCCCGAAGACCCGGCCCGCGGGCTGCGCGACTTTGACGAGCGCCTGAACGGCGTCGGCGGAGCCGATGCGCCCGAGCGCAAGCACGAGCTCGCGCTGCACAGCTTCTTCCTTCTCATCGTCAAGCGCGACGACGAGCGGCATCGCGAGTCCTTGCGCACGCTGCCCCCCCACGCCCATCGCGACCTGGATCCGGATTTCGGGGGACGGGTCCCGGAGCGCGCGCCGCAGGGGCTCACCCGCCGCCTTGGTGCCGATCTTGGCGAGCGCGAGCGCCGCGGCCTTCCGCACCCGCTCGTCGCTGTGATTCAGCAGCTGGGCGAGCTGCGGCACGGCCTCTTCGACGGCCAGTTCCCCACTCAGCTCCGCGGCGTTGCGCGCAACGAACCACTTCGGGTCGCCGAGCATCGGGAGGAGCTGGGTCCGCACCTCCCGCATGCGTCGCAGCGCATCGAAGAGCACCCGCCGTTCGGCCATCCCCTGCACTTTCGCCAGACGTTCAAGCAGCACGTCGGCCCCGTCCGACCCCGCGCGCTGCAAGACGCTGCTTGCGGCCGCCTGATACCCGGGTCGGCCCAACAGCTCCCCGACCCCGTGGAGCAGAGCCTTCGAGTACATCCGGCGCAGGGCGATCGCGTACTGGCGGCGCCCGGCCTCAGGGACCCGCTGCTCGACATCAACGAGCGGAGCGAGCACGGCGAGGGCGACCTCGAAATCCTCGGCGCGTACGGCGTCCACGACCACCTGTCCGAGCTCGGCCAGGAGGTCGGCGACTTGGGGTCCGGTCGGCTGCTGCTTGAGGACGGCAAGGAGCTCGGTGATGTTCGCCGGGCGCGGTTGGGAACGCGACGCGGGCGCGTCGGGCCGTCCCGAGTCGCTCCCACCCGGTCCGTCGGCCAGCGGCACGGTGCCGCTCTCGCGGTCAGCGGTCACGGGCTCGCTCCCCGCTCCCGCGGAATCCGGTAGCGAACTCTGGGGCCGCTCGGGCTCCGCGCCGCCCGCAGAAAACAGCACCACTTCAGACGCAGGGGCGCTCCCGACGGTCGGCAGCGCCTCGTCGGGCGCGGGTGGGTCTGGATCGTGGGTGAAACCGGGCACTCCGAGAACGTCCGCGCTCGACGAACGGATGTCCTTCATCGGCTCGCCCCGCAGCAAGCCTTCCGTCCCGAGGCTCAGGACGGGCGTGGACGCCGGGCCCGCCGGCGCCTCGGGCGTTTCAGGCGGCGGCGGCCCCACCGTAACCCGTACCTGGGTGGCCCCGGCTGTCACCAGACGACTTGCGATGTCTTCGCCGGAGGGGGTTGGCGGCTCGGCGAGTCCCTGCAGGAGGGCGAAGACGTCCGCGGGCTGCGCGCTCGGTGGCACGCGAATCTCGCTGATGTTGTGGAGCGCGAGACGGTGGCCGAGCGCCCCAAGGGCGAGCGCGGTGACCACTTCCCCGTTCACGCGCACGCCCTGCTCGTCTTCGCGCAACTGCAACCCGGTCTCTTTCACCAGCTCGAGGAGGCTGCGAAACGCCGCCTTCTGCTCTTCCTTCGCTGCGGGGTCGCGGAAGCGTTCGACGCAGCGGGCCAACCGGCTTGCCAGTTCCTCGGCCTGACTCATGGCGCGCAATCTAGGCCGCGCTCGCGGGGCGCGGCAGCCGCCCGTCCGTGCCGCCTCGCCCACCCCGGCCTCCGCGTGTAGATATGACACCATGCTCCTCGCCGCTCTCGTGCACATCCTCGCGCTCGCCCCGCAAGACACACTCCCGCCCGCCGCCGCGCGGGTTCTCGCGGACGTTCGCTATCTCGCAGACGACGCGCGGGAAGGGCGCGGCGTAGGCACGCGCGGTATTGAAGAGGCGGCTCGCTATATCGCGGACGGCTTCGCACAAGCGGGCGTCGCGCCGGCCGGGACGAATCATTCCTTCTTCCAGCAGTTCACGGTCCCTCCGGACGCACCAGCCGTGTTGCACACGAAACTCGGCGGCACGGCGACCAGGAACGTCGTGGCTCTGCTCGAGGGCGCGTCCGCCGAGCGCCGCGGCGAGGTGGTGGTGATCGGCGCGCACTACGACCATCTGGGCTACGGGGGATTCGGCGCGCTCGATCCCGACAGCGACGGGCACGTCCACGACGGCGCCGACGACAACGCTTCGGGTGTCGCGGCACTCCTCGAGATCGCCCGCCGGCTGCACAGCCACCCGGGCGCTCGAACCATCGTGTTCATCGCGTTCTCGGGCGAGGAGTTGGGGGATCTCGGGTCGACCTACTTCGTAAGGCATCCTCTCATTGAGCCCGTCGATTCGATCTACACCATGCTCAACATGGACATGGTGGGACGCCTCCGAAATGAGCGCCTGTTCGCACTCGGGGCGGCCACCGCAGCCGAGTTCCCAGCGATCCTTGATTCGCTCAACGCGGCCGGGCCCGACCGCTTCGACCTACGCGCCTCTGGGGACGGCTGGGGGCCGAGCGACCATGCGTCCTTCTTCGCCGTCAAACGGCCGGTGATCGAGTTCTTCACCGGGCTGCACGAGGACTACCACCGGACGACCGATCGGTGGCAGAAGATCAACGCGCCCGGCATCGCGCGGGTGGCCGCATACGTCGCCGACGTGGCTACGGCCCTCGCCAACCGCCCCGGCACGCTCACGTTTGTCGACGCGCCGGCGCCCAAGATGACGGCCGGCGGTTCGGGGTATGGGGCCTACCTCGGCACGATCCCGGACCTCACCGGCTCTCCCGGGGGCGTCCTCCTCACGGGGGTGCGCGCGGGCAGTCCGGCCGAGGCGGCCGGTCTGAAGCCAGGCGACATCATCACGAAGATCGGCGTGACCGTTGTCGCGAACCTCTTCGATATGACCGATGCGCTGCGGAGTCATCAACCGGGCGACACCGTAGCGGTCATCGTCAAGCGCGGCGACCAGACGCTCGAGCTGCGGGCCGTGCTCGGGCGGCGGGGCTCGTGACGGCCGGGGAGCCCGCATCGACCGTCCGCGCGCTGCGGGCAGCTCATCTCCACGACCAGCCGTCTGCCCAATTGCTCGCACTCGCGTGCGAACGGGTCCGCGCATGGGGCCCGCCATTCACGTCGGTGTACGCCTACATGCTCGATGAGGCCTGGCTCACCCTCGCCGCCCATGCCGGGCGCGCGACTGAGCACACCCGGATTCCAGTGGGTTCTGGCGTCTGCGGGACCGCGGTCGCGACAGGCCGAGACCAGAACGTGCCGGACGTGACGCGCGCGGAGAACTACCTCGCCTGCAACACGGAGACCCGCTCAGAGCTCGTCGTGCTCATTCGTCGTGGTGACCGAATTCTCGGACAACTCGACGTGGACTCGGACGTCCCGGCCGGATTCGACAAATCCCATCATGCCGCGCTCCGCCAAGTGGCGGACGCACTGGCAATCCTCATGTAGCACACGCCCGCGGTCGCGGTCTGGGCGGCGGACGGGCGGAATCGAGCTCGCGGCCCGGGCTATCAGCTGACCTTGCCCGCCGCCTGCGCCCCACGAGACAATGGATTGTGCCGCCGCCTGACGAGACTCAAGCCCCCGTGACCGCGGTCGTCGAGCTGAACGGCGTGCGGTTGTTCACGCGTCGGCTCGGTGCGGGACCTCCGGTGATCGTTCTTCACGGTGGACCGGGCGCACATCACGACTACCTGCTGCCCCAATACGATCTCTTGGCCCGCGGGCGGACGCTGTTCTACTACGATCAGCGCGGCGGGGGCCGCTCCCCGGTAGAAGGACCAACCTCGGTGGGCTGGCGCGACCATGTTGCCGACCTGGACGCCCTTCGCGCGTACTGGGGGATCGACGCCGCCGTGCTCCTCGGCTACTCCTGGGGCGGCTTGCTGGCGGTTCTCTACGCGCTCGAGCACCCCGAGCGGAGCTCGACCCTCGCCCTCGTCGCGCCGGCTCCGGTTACGGCGGGGTGGCGGGACGAGTTCGAGCGCCGCCTCGCCGACCGGATGGCGGACCCGGCGATCGCCCGGATGCGCGCAGAGTTGCAGGCCTCTGAGCTGCGCACCCGTGACCCGGAAGGCTACCGGCGGCGCGCCTTCGCCCTCGCCGTGGCGGGATACTTCCGGAACCCGACGCTCGCTGAGCAGATGACCCCGTTCCGCATCACGGGCCGCACCCGCGACGCGGTCTGGCGAAGCCTCGGGGACTACGATCTGCGCGAGCGGGTTCGCTCGACGTTCCCGCCAGGGACGGCTCCGCTGACCCTCGTGGTCCATGGGATCCACGACCCCTTGCCGATCGCTGCCTCGCAGCAGCTCGCCGCTCTTCTCGGGGCGCGCCTCGTGACGCTCGATACGGGTCATGCGCCTCACGTCGAGGCCACGGCAGAGTTCGTTCAAGCGCTGGACGCGTTCCTGCCTCGCGCCTGAAGTGTCCTTCCGCTCAACACAGAGACCCGATACGTTCTCGCGGATGCCACCGAGCAAGACCGCGGCGAGGCCTGGAGGCTCGAAGGAGTCGGCCGCCGCGCGGCAGGCCCGCACGCGCAAGCTCCTCGCCATCTTGAGCCGCGCCTACCCCGATGCGGACTGCGCGCTCCACCACACGAACGCGCTCGAGCTGCTGGTCGCGACCATCCTGTCGGCCCAGAGTACCGATGCCCGAGTGAACCTCGTGACGCCCACTCTCTTCGCTAAGTACCGGACCGCCCTCGACTACGCGAGCGCGAACCCCCGCGAGCTCGAGCACGAGATTCACAGCACCGGGTTCTTCCGCAACAAGACAAAGTCCATCATCGGGATGGCCCAGGCGCTCGTGGAGCGCCACCGCGGCGAGGTCCCTTCGACCCTCGAGGCGCTCGTCGAACTGCCGGGGGTGGGCCGCAAGACCGCGAACGTCGTGCTCGGCACGTGGTTCGGGAAGAATGACGGTATCGTCGTCGACACGCATGTCGAGCGGCTCAGCCTCCGCCTTGGCCTCACGCGCGAGCACAATCCCGTGCGGATCGAGCAGGATCTCATGGCTCTCGTGCCTCGACCCAAGTGGACCTGGTTTTCCCACATGCTGATCCAGCACGGGCGTCGCGTTTGCGAGGCGCGGCGCCCGAAGTGCGAAGACTGCGTCGTCAGCCACCTGTGCCCGAGCGCGCGGCTGTGAGCGAGCTGCCTCCGGTCGACCGCGGGACGCTCGTCGCCACCCGCCGCGACCTGCACCAGCACCCCGAGCTCGGGTTCGAAGAGACGCGCACCGCTGGCCTCGTGGCCGAGCGGCTGCGCGGGTTCGGGTACGAGGTTGAGACTGGGGTTGGACGGACCGGCGTGCTCGCGCGTCGGGACGCGGGCACGGGGCGCTGCGTCCTCGTCCGGGCGGACATGGACGCGCTGCCGGTCGAAGAGACGAATGACGTCCCCTATCGCTCGCTCGAGCGCGGGAAGATGCACGCCTGCGGCCACGACGGGCACGTCGCCATCGGTCTAGAGGTCGCACGCCGCCTGCGCGCCGCGGCCCTTCCAGCCGGGGGAACGATCAAGTTCGCGTTCCAGCCGGCCGAGGAGATCGCGCTGGGGGCTCAGGCGATGATCGCGGCGGGCGTCCTCGACGGGCCGGCGGTGGACGCAGCGTTCGGGATCCACCTCTGGAACGACCTGCCGGTAGGCACGATCGGTATCATGGCGGGTCCGGTGATGGCGTCCGTCGACGAGTTCGAGATCACGATCGTGGGGCGCGGCGGCCACGCCGCCGCGCCCCACCAGACCGTGGATCCGGTGCTCGTGGCAGGACACGTGATCACCGGCCTCCAAGCCTTGGTCAGCCGGCGCCGGAACCCCTTCGAGGAGGGCGTTGTCTCGGTCACGCACGTGAGCGCGGGGCATGCGTTCAACGTGATCCCGGGTCGCGCGGAGCTTCGCGGAACGGTGCGGACGTTCGGGGGGATGTTTTACGCCGAGGCCCCGGCCCTGCTGCAAGAAGCGGTGCACGGTATCGCCCAGGCGTTCGGGGCGTCGGCCGAGGTGCGCTACCGCAGGCTCTGCAAACCCACCGTGAACGAGCCCGCGATGACCCACCTCATGATCGAAGCGGCGGCCGACACGGTGGGAGCCGACAAGGTCCTCAGCGGTGTCCGGACGATGGGCGGCGAGGACATGTCCTTCTTCCTCGCGCGTGTCCCGGGCTGTTTCGCGTTCGTGGGCTCGGCGCCCCTCGGGCGGCCCGCGGTGCCCCACCACAACCCCGCCTTCGACATCGACGAGGAGTCCCTGGTGATCGGGACCGAGCTCCTCGCCCGCACGGTGCTGCGGTTCTTCGAGCGCCCGAGGAGTTGAGATCGCGTCACCCTCACACCTGCGACCCCGCTAGATTTCCGCGTCCGATGCCGAACCACCTCGCCGCCGAATCCTCGCCATACCTCAAGTCCGCGGCACATCAGCCGGTGCACTGGTACCCGTGGGGGGACGCGGCCTTCGCCCGCGCGCGCGAGCTCGACCGTCCGATACTGCTCGACATCGGCGCCGTCTGGTGCCACTGGTGCCACGTGATGGATGGCGAATCCTACGAGCAGCCCGACGTCGCCGAGATCCTCAATGAAGGATTCGTCGCGATCAAGGTGGACCGCGACGAGCGCCCCGATGTGGACCAGCGCTACCAGCGGGCTGTCCAAGCGCTCTCGGGCCAAGGTGGGTGGCCGCTCACGGCGTTTCTCACGCCCGATGGGGATGTGTTCTTCGGCGGCACGTATTTCCCGCCTGAGAAGAACCCCTATGGCCAGCCCGGGTTCGGGTCAGTCCTGCGCCAGGTGGACCGCGCCTATCGCACGGAGCGCGCCCGGGTGGCCCGGAGTGCGGCGGCGTTGCGGCGCCACGTGGCCGGCTCGCTCGACGAAGCCGAGCGCGGAGAACCAAACGCGGCGCTGCTCGCCCAAGCCACGGATGCGATGGGCCGGCCGTTCGACGTCCGCTACGGAGGGTTCGGAACCGCGCCCAAGTTCCCGGCCGGCGCGGCCGTCGAATTCCTGCTCGCGCGTTGGTTCGATGAGCGGACCGACTGGATGCGTGAGGTAGTGGAGAAGACACTGACGGCCATGGCCCGCGGCGGGATCCGAGACCACCTCGGGGGTGGCTTTCATCGATACTCCGTGGATGAGCGGTGGATCGTCCCGCACTTCGAGAAACTCATCTACGACAACGCCCAACTCCTGTCCGCGTACTGCAGCGCCTATGCCGCGTTCGGGACTCCGCTGTTTGCCGAGGTCGCGGAGGGCATCGTGACCTGGGTGCTCGAGGTCCTCTCCGATCGGAGCCAGCCGGCGTTTTTCAGCTCTCAAGATGCCGATGTCACCTTCGGGGACGACGGCGACTACTGGACGTGGACGCAGGACGAAGCGCGGCGCGCCCTCTCGGACGAAGAGTTCCACGTGGTCGAGCGCGTGTTCGACATCGGGCCCGAGGGCGAGATGCACCACAACGCTGCCAAGAACGTGCTGTGGCGGCGGGCGGATCCTGCACCGGGAGAGGAGGCGGCCTTTCGCGGGGCGGTCGCCAAGCTGAACGAGGCGCGGGATCGACGGCCGCGACCCCAAGTGGACACGACCGCCTACGTTGGGTGGAACGGCATGATGGCGGGCGCGTTCCTCCGAGCGGGCGCCATCCTGGATCGGCCCGAGTGCACGACCTTGGCATTGGGGGTTCTTGAGCGTCTCTGGGACGAAGCCTGGAATGAGACCGAAGGCATGGCCCACGTGCTTGGCCGGCCTGAGCCTCGCGGCTTCCTGGACGACAATGTTCACGCCGCGGCCGCTTTCCTCGACGCCTACGAGGCGACGGGCGCTGCGTCATGGCTCGCCCGCGCCCGCGGAGCGATGTCCTACGTGGCGCGCGCCCACTCGGGCGACGGCGGTTTCTTCGACGTCGCGACAGGCCGCCGGGGCGCGGCATATCTCGCCACTCCGGCCACCACGGTCCAGGACGCACCCACGCCGTCCGGCAACGGCGTGGCCGCGCTCGTACTCGCGCGGCTGTGGGCGCTGACCGGGGAGCCGGACTGGCGCGAGCGCCTCGAGCGGCAGCTCGGCGCCGTCGTCGGCGCCCTGCCAAGACTCGGCATCCACGGTGCCACGCTCGCCCAGGCGCTCGACTGGGTGCTTCACCCGGTGACGCGGATCGAGGTGGGCGGTCCCACGGGACCGGGACCGGCGTGCGCAATGCACCTGCTCGCGCTCCAGGCCTACCGACCGCGCAAAGTCGTGCTTCGCGAGGCGGCAGTCGCGGCGCGGGCCGTCGTGTGCGTTGGTACGACCTGCTCTCTGCCCGTCGATTCGCCCCCGGCCCTCGCGGCGATGCTCCACGTTGCTCGCCCTCAACCCACTCCCTGACAGGCTTTTCCGGAGACCTGCATGCCGAACAAGACAGCCGTGTTCGAAACGTCCAAGGGCCGCATCGAAGCGGAGCTCTTCGGCGACGAGGTCCCGAACACTGTCGCGAACTTCGAAAAACTCGCCAACTCCGGGTTCTACGATCACACGAAGTTCCACCGAGTGATCCCAAATTTCGTCGTTCAGGGGGGGGATCCCTACTCGCGAACCGGCAAAGGCCCCGTGGGCACCGGAGGCCCGGGGTACACGATCAAGTGCGAGACGCACCTCAATACCCACAAGCATGCCGCCGGTACGCTTTCGATGGCGCACGCCGGAAAAGACACCGGGGGGAGTCAGTTCTTCATTTGTCATTCGCCGCAGAAGCACCTCGACGGCGTGCACACGGCGTTCGGGCAGGTCACCAAGGGCATGGACGTCGTCGGAGCGATCCGCCAGAACGACGAGATCACAAGCCTCCGGGTGTCCTGAGGATGAGTTCCGAGGCTTGGGTCGCGCTGTGTCGCCGACGGCGCGGAACCCATGGCTCGGTCCCCTAGCCAGCGCCGAGACCACGTGCACCTCGACTTTGCCGTCGTAGCCGATTACGCCCTGGTGGATCAGGCGGGAAAGCTCTCCGTGCTGGGGATCTTCCAGCACATCTGGGTGCACCAGTTCCCCGCCATGCACCCGCGCCTGCACCTCGTTCTCCGATTGAAAGGCAAGCGCACGGAAGTCGGCACGCACTCGGCCCGAATTCGCCTCCTCGACGAACGCGGTACCGAGATTCTTGGCAGCGAGGGAAACGTCACGTTCGCCGAGCCGCCGGCCGGTGTCACAGAGATCGACGCGGGAGCGGTGCTCGTATTTGACGTCTTGTTTCCGGCCGCCGGGAGCTATCGCTTCGCAATCGCCGTCGATGGCGAGGAGCTCGGCTTGGTGCCGGTGACCGTAGGCCAACTCCTTTCCGCGCCTCCCCTGCCGCCGGGGTCGACCCTCCCTCGTCCGCCTGACTGACGGTGTGGGGCGGGCGCCCATCAGGTTGTGGCTGCTCGTCGTCGCCGCCGTGACCGCGCTTGCCTGGAACCTGGGCGGTTTCCACTTCCTCGACCCCGACGAGGGACGGACCGCCGAGATCGCGCGCGAGATGGTCGCCTCGGGCGACTTCGTGGTGCCTCACCTTGACGGGCTGCCCTACCTCGACAAACCCGTGTGCTACTTCGCCGCCGCCGCAGTGGCGATGATGGCCGTGGGCCAGACCGAGGCGGCGGTCCGCCTCCCGGCGCTGCTCGCCACGGTGGGCACGATGGCACTGCTCGTCGCGTTCGCACGGCGGCGCTGGGGGGCGACGGCGGGGTGCCTTGCCGGCCTCGCTTTCGCGACCATGCCGCTCACTCTCGGGTACGCTCACGCCGCGCTGATCGACAGCATGCTCACGCTGAGCACGACTGCGGCCATCCTCGCGTTCGCCGACGACCGCCCGGCGCTCGCGTGGGGAGCGATGGCGGTCGGTGCCCTCACGAAGGGCCCGGTCGCGCTCGCGGTGCCGTTGGTGACCTTGGCGCCCTACGCGATGGCCACGGGAGTCCCGCTACGACGGTTCGTCACTTGGCCGGGCGTTGTTGTGTTCGGCATCGTCGCGCTCCCGTGGTGCGTGGCGGTGACGGCGCAATTCCCTGCGTTCCCCACGTACGTCTTCGGCCGCGAGACGTTCCTTCGGTTCGCGACCACCACGTTCCACCGATCCGCTCCCCTGTGGTACTACCTTCCGATCCTGGCGGCGGGCGCGTTCCCGTGGATCGTGCCGGCCTGCGCCGGAATGACCCGCTGGCGCGCCGCGTGGCAGGCGCGGCGTGAGCCTGCGGTGCGCGAGTCGATGCTCTTCGCCGCTTGGGTGCTCGGGCCCCTAGTGCTGTTCACGCTCGATCGGTCGAAGCTCCCGCAATACGTGTTGCCGGTGATGCCGGCCATCGCCCTCGCGGCGGCGCGGACGATCGCGCTCCGGGGGCCGGGCGTCGCGGCAAAATCGGGGGTCGCGGCGGCGCTCGCCTTGGCCGCCGCCTTCCTCGTCATCTCACGCACGGGCACACCCCTGCCCCTTACGCCCGCGGAGTGGGCTGCGGTGCCAGGGACCGCGCTCGCGCTGAGTGTCGCGCTGGCGGGATCGGCGGTGGGCCTCGGCCTCGCGGCCCTTTCTCGCCGGAGAGATCTCGGCGCCCTTGCCTACGCGCTCCCCGGCCTCGTGCTGCCAGTCGCGAGCCAGTCCCTGATGGCCGCCGTCGGCGACGATCGCTCATCCGCGGCACTCGCCGCCGCGATCGCACCAGCGCTCGCCGGAGGCGTGCTCTTCGGCGTCGCGACCTTCCCACCCTCCCTACCGTTCTACCTGCGGCACTCCATGCTGGTCGCGACGGGCGACGGGCATGAGCTGACGAGCACCTATGTCGTGACCTACCTCGGGACCCTCCGCGGACCCACCTCGCCGCTCAAGGGTCCAAACGAATGGCGGCGTGCGCTGGACAACTGTCCTGCGCCGACCGTGTTCGTCGTGCCCGCCGGCGACACCGCGGTCCGGCGCAGCTTCGCCGAACTCCCGGTGATCGCGGACGACGGGCACAACGTCGCATTCGGACCCTGCCAGCCGCCGAGACACGAATAGTGTGCGGGATCTTCGGCGCCATTTCCCTCACGGGCAGTCCGCTCCGTCACGCCGAGCGGTTGGGCGCGATGGCGGCCGCTCTCGCACACCGCGGCCCCGACGGCGAAGGGGTATTCGGCCACGAGCGTGCCCGCCTCGGGGCGCGCCGCCTCGCGATCGTGGACCCGGCCCATGGCGAGCAGCCCTTTCGAAGCCCTGACGACGCGGTGTGGGTGGTCTGCAACGGCGAGATCTACAACGCCGCTGCGCTCCGGCGTGAGGCGCTAGGCTGGGGATATCCCTTCCGCTCGCAGACCGATGTCGAAACCGTAGTCCCGCTCTACGAGCGGTTCGGGACCGACGCGGTGTCTCGGCTCGAGGGGATGTTCGGTCTGGCAATCTGGGACGAGGGCCATCGGCTTCTCGTGCTGGCCAGGGACCGTGTGGGAGAGAAGCCCCTCTTTTGGTGTGAGCGGGGTGGCGAACTCCGATTCGCTTCTGAGGTGCAAGCCCTGCTCGTCTACCCTGACCAGCCGCGACGCCTGGACTGCCATGCCGCTGCGCTGTACGAGACGCTCGGGTATGTCCCCTCGCCGCACACGCTCTTCGCCGGCATCCACAAGCTCAAGCCCGCGCACCTGCTCGAGGCGGATGAGAACGGCGTGCGCATCCGACCGTTCTGGGACGCGGCGGCGGTCGCTCGGGACACCCGGGTTCCCACGGCGGCTGACCTCCGCGAGACGCTGCTCGCGGCTGTCGAGCGAGAAGTCGTGTCCGACGCCCCACTCGGCATTTTTGCGAGCGGCGGTCTGGACTCCTCCCTCCTCCTCGCGGCCGCCGCCCGGACGCTCCCAGGGCACCGGATCCACGCGTACACGGTCCGGTTCCCCCGCGCCCAGTACGACGAGTCCGCCCACGCCCGCGCGGTGACTCATGCGATGGGCGCGGTGCATCATGTCGTCACCGCCGACGATTCCGCGCTCGCCCAAGCCTTGGAGCGAGTCACGAGTACCCTGGCCGAGCCCGTGGGGGACCCGGCGATCCTTGCGACCTACCTGCTCGCTCAAGCCGCGCAGGCTGACGTGAGGGTTGTGCTCTCAGGGGAGGGGGCGGACGAGCTGTTCGGCGGTTATCCGACGTACCTCGGACACGAGATAGCACCCTTGTACGCTCAGCTGCCGGGGTGGCTCCGCGGACTCGCGGTGCGCCTTGCGGCGCGCACGCCGGGCTTCGGGAACGTGACCCTAGGCTTCCTCCTCCGGGAGTTCGTCGGCGCAGCGGAGCAACCGCCGTTACACCGTCATGTTCGATGGTTCGGGGCCTTGGGCCCCGGGCCGCAGGCGCTCGCCGAGCTCGGCGCCCGGCTCGCGGCGTTCCCCGCTACTGACGACATCAACCGAGCACTGTGGCTCGATTTCGTCACGTACCTCCCCGACAACCTGCTCGCGAAGGTTGATCGCGGCACCATGCTCGCGTCGATCGAGGCCCGCGCGCCTTACTTGGACCGCCACGTCGTGGAGCTCGTGCTGCCCGCGCCCGCACGCGTCAAGGTGCGGCGGCTCGCGACCAAGGTGATATTACGAGACGCCGCCCGTGGGCTCGTCCCGCCACGCACCATCCGACGTCGCAAACGCGGCCTCTCGGTGCCAGTGGCGGACTGGCTGAACGGACGTCTCGCGCCCGTCGCCGATCGATTGTTCACCTGTCCCCGGTTCGGTGGACTGCGGGTGCCTCGGCTCTGGGCGGAGCATCGGGAGCGCCGCGCGAACCACGCGCGCAAGCTTTGGCCGATTTTCGTAGCGGAACTGTGGGCGGACCGCTGGGGGGTGGAAATCCCGGAGAGTGCGGGGGTATGAACAGAGACGAGGCCGTCGCGCTAGTCGAGGAGCACACTCAATCGCCGGGTCTGCGTCAGCACATGCTGGCGGTCGAAGCGGCTATGCGGGCCTATGCCCAGCACCATGGGGAAGATCCGGACGCGTGGGGACTCGTCGGGCTGCTGCACGACTTCGACTACGAGCGCTACCCGAACGAGGCTCACGCGGCGGACGACGGACACCCGAGCTGGGGCGTCGACTTGCTGCGGGAGCGCGGCATCGCCGAACCGATGTGCCGGGCCATTCTTGGGCACGCGAGCTACACCGGCGTCCCGCGAGACACGCCGCTCGCCCGCTCGCTCTTCGCCGTGGACGAGCTGTGTGGGTTCCTCGTCGCCTGCGCGCTCGTGCGGCCATCCCGAAGCCTGTCGGACCTCGAGGTCGCTTCGGTCAAGAAGAAGCTCAAGGACAAGGCGTTCGCCCGAGCGGTGAGTCGCGAGGATATCCGACTGGGGGCCGAGGAGTTGGGGGTATCGCTCGATGACCACATCGCCTTCGTCATCCGGGCGCTCCGCCCGATCGAGGGAACGCTCGGGCTCCGCCCGACGGCGGCGCAGACGTGAGGCCTAACTTTGCCTGAGGACGGCCGTCCATCCCTCTCGGCAGGCTGGTCCGAGTTCGGGCCCTCCCAAGGCCTCTCGCACGAGGCTCGCATTCTCGGTTGTTGTGAGTATCGTTCTAGCGACCCTGGTGGGCGTCCACGCGCGTCGCACCGCTGTCAACCTGTTGGAGCAGCGCAGCATACGGGAGCGATGTGACACCGACTGAGCCTCAACCCCCCAGGGAGGCCGCGCGTATCACAGCGGAGACCGACGCTGATCTCGTCGGCCGCACGCTCGCAGGTGATCGTAGTGCATTCGGCGTCCTGGTGGAGCGCTACAGTGCGTCCGTGCGACGCGTGGCGCGTGCCGTACTCGGAGATCCTGACGACGCCGATGACGCGGCACAGGACGCGCTCCTCGCGGCGCTAGTGAAGCTGCGACAATACGACCCGCAGCGTCCCTTTGGACCCTGGCTGATGCGTGTCGTGGCGAACGCCGCCACCGACCGTCGGCGTCGGCGGACCGTGCGTCGTGTGGACCCGTTGGACGGGAACATCGTCGCGGGCGGGCCCGCCCCCGACGTTGAAATGCAGCGACGGGCCCTGGGACAGCAGCTCCGAGAAGCATTGGCCGCCCTTCCCGAGCGGCGACGGATCGCCGTCGTGTTGTTTGATGTTGAGGGTTACTCGCATGCCGAGATTGGGCGCATCCTCGGCGTGCCGGAGGGCACGGTGCGCTCGGAAGTGTTCCACGCGCGGCGCGCATTGCGCGCGCTGCTCAAGGATTGGAAAGAGGAGGAAGCATGACGCCGCAAGTAACGCCCTTCGATCATCGGCCCGACCGCGCCCTCGGGGCGGCGCTCCGCGCTGCGCTGACGGGGGCCGACGAGCCCGCCTTTGTCACGCGCGTCCTCGCGCGGGTGGGGCGACCGCTTCCCTACTGGGAAGTGCTCGCGTCGTGGTCGCGGGCGGGCATCACGGCGGCCGCGGCCACCGGGCTCATTGCGACGTTCCTGGTCGGCCGCGCGGCCGCCAGCTCGACGCCCGATCCCGATTTCCTGGCGAGCGCCGCTACCGCTTCCGCACGGCGCTTGGTAGCCGCTCCCCGGCCCCCTGATCCGAGCGTCGTGCTCGCTGGTATCGAAGACCGCTAGAGCATGCCGAATCGGTCGCAAGCCTGGGCCGCCGCGTTCCTCGCGACGGTATTTTTGGCGGGCGGCGCGGCCGGCTTTTGGCTTCGGGGCTACACGGGTGAGCCCCCGGAGCCCCGGCTTCGCGACACCAATCAGATGGTCGCTTACCTCACTCATGAGCTCGGCCTGAACTCGGCCGAGCAGGACTCGGTTCGCACCGTGATGCAGCGGCACCGCGCCGAGATCGAGGCCGCCTGGCGGGACGCGCATCCCCGGTTCGACTCGCTGCGGGCTATCATGGAGGCGGAGATCAGCGTTCGGCTCCGGCCGGAACAGCAGCAGCGATATCGGGACCTGGTTGCTCGCCTGGCACGCCAGCGCGCCGCCGCGGATACGGCCCGGGCGGATCACCATTAACATGCGGGTCTCGGCGCTGCTCGTCGCCCTCGCTGCCGGGGCGCGGGCTGGCGTTGCCCAAGGCGTGCCGATGACGCTGCAGCAGGCGATCGACCACGCCCTCGCCGTGCAACCGGCGGTCGTGCAGGCTCGCGGCACCCTCACGAACGCTGAGTGGCAGAAACGAGCCGCCCTCGGCGCGTTCTTGCCGACCCTCACGGCCGCGGCCGGCGCCTTCACCGTCAACCAGCAGTCGGTCGTCAACGGTCTGTTCGTCCAGCCGGGCATCTACCAGTACAACTCGAGCCTCACCAGCAATCTCGACGTGTTCACCGGATTCGGACGGATCGCGGAATACCGCAACGCCACCGCGAACGAGCACGCCGCGAACGCGGCCCTCGTGAACCAGCGCTATCAGGTGATCGTGGCCACGCAACAGGCGTTCTTCGCCGTGCTCGCCGACCAGGACCTCGTACGGGTGGCGGATGCGCAGGTAGGCCGCACGAAGGAAGAGCTCCAGACCGCACTGAACAAGTTCGCGGCCGGCGCCGCGACGCGGTCCGACACCCTCACCTCAACGGTGGACCTGGGCAACGCCAAGTTCACGCTGCTCCAGGCACAAGCGAACCTCGCGACGGCCGAGGCGAACCTCGCCCGGCAGGTCGGGTCCGACGGCCTCGTCGAGGCCGTGGGCGACTCCGCGCTCCCACCGCTACCCGACACGACCGCCTTGCGCGCCAGCGCCGCCGGGAACGCGCCCACGGTGGTACAAGCCGAGGCCGACGCCCGGGCCGCTTCGGCGGCGCTTGGCGTCGCCCGGGCCCAGTGGTGGCCGACCCTGTCCGCGTCCTACGCGACGTCCAGTCAGGGACTCACCGAACCGTGGAATGGCTTCGGGGGAGGGAACCGCAACCTGAACCAGCTCCGGATCGGCCTCTCGTGGACCCTCTTCAACGGGTTCGCTCGCGAGCAAGCGATCGCCCAAAGCAGTGCGGCCCTGGACTACGCTCAGGCGCAGGCCGCGGACACACGCCGGCAGTTCGATGCCCTGTTCACGCAGGACGCGACCGCGTTGTTTGCGGCGAACGCGCAGATCGACGTCGCGTCCGCGAACGTTGCAGCCGCCACCGAGGCGTTGCGCGTCCAACAGGAGCGCTATCGGGTCGGCGCCGGCACGCTGCTCGATCTGGAGACGGCCGAAGCGAACCTCACCCAAGCCGAGGCGAATCAAGTCCAGGCGCGGTACAACTACGTCGTGGCCCGCGCTCAACTGGAGGCCCTGGTCGGCCGCTCCTTGTGACCGCCGCCCAGCCCGTGCCCGTCCGCGCCGGCGGTCCCCCCCCGCCCGACGTGATCATCCTGACGCGCGGGCTAGCGCGCAACTACGACATGGGCGGGGAAGTCGTTCACGCCCTCCAGAACGTGAACATCGAGATCCGCCGCAACGAATTCGTGGCGATCATGGGGCCCTCGGGCTCCGGTAAGTCCACCCTGATGAACCTCATTGGGTGCCTCGATACGCCGTCCAGCGGTGAATACTGGTTGAACGGGCAAAAGGCGTCCGATCTCTCCGACGACCAGCTCGCCCGGATTCGGAACAAGGAAATCGGGTTCGTGTTCCAGACCTTCAACCTGTTACCCCGCGCCGACGCGCTTCGCAACGTCGAGCTGCCCCTCATCTACGCTGGGTTCTCGACCAAAGCCCGCCGCGACAAATCTGCCCAGGCGCTCGCGCGCGTCGGCCTCGGCGATCGTATGCAGCACTTGCCGAGCGAGTTGTCGGGGGGCCAGCGACAGCGCGTCGCCATCGCCCGAGCGCTCGTCAACGAGCCGTCGATCCTGCTCGCCGACGAGCCGACCGGGAACCTCGACTCCACCACGGGGCAGGACATCCTGCGGCTCTTCGAGGAACTGCATGGCACCGGCCAGACCATCGTGCTCGTGACTCACGATGCGGGGATCGCGGCCCACGCCCTGCGGCAGATCCATCTGCGGGACGGGGTCGTGGAGCGCGACGAGCTAACACCGCGCGCGCCGTGACCCGGCGCGCGACGGTCGCCGCCGCTCTCGCGCTTGCTGCTTGCTCGAAGGCGCAGCCTGCGCCCCTCTACGAGAAGATCCCCGTCGCACGTCGCGACGTGGTCGTCACCGCGGTCGGCCTCGGCCTCATTCAGCCCCGCCTCACATTCTCGGTGAAGTCCAAGGCATGGGGCGAAATCCTCACGGAACCGGTCCAGACCGGCGACGAGGTCCGGCGGAATCAGGTGCTCGCGACGATCGACCCGCGCGTCCCAAGTGAGAATCTCGCCGAAGCTCAAGCGGCGGTCGATCAAGCCCGCGCGGCCGTGGCCAACGCGACGGCGCAACGCGGGCGGAGCGACTCGTTGTACCGCGAGCAGGCAATCGCCGAGGCGACCCACGACTCCTCGAATCTCGCGGCCGCCGTGGCGCAGGCGGCCCTGACGAGCGCCAAGGCCACGCTGACCACGGCGACCGACGCCATGGAGGACACGCACGTCCGCGCGCCCATCACCGGCACGGTCCTCGAAATCGACGCGGTTCTCGGGACCGTCGTGTCGAGCCCGACGCTCGGGGGCGGCACCGTCATTCTCACCATGGCGAACCTCGACACCGTCCAGGACTCGGCCATGATCGCCGAGACCGATATCGGGAACATCCAACCCGGGATGCCGGTCACGATTACCGTGGACGCGTACGGGGACCGGCAGTTCAGCGGCGTGGCGCGCAAGGTCGGCCCGCAGGCGCAGATCGTGAACAACGCCACCCAGTTTCCCGTCTTCATCGATCTCCCGAACCCCGGTCACCTGCTCCGCGCCGGAATGAACAGCGAGGTGACGATCCACACTGGGCAGAGTCGCAACGCCCTCGCGGTGCCGAATGCGGCCCTGCGGACGCCCCAGGACGTGGGCTCGGCAGCCGCTATCCTCGGGCTCGATCCCGGGGCGGTGGCGCAGCAGGTCGCGGCCGAGGAAGCCGCAGCGGCCTCGACCGCCGGCTCGGGCCCCGGACGGGACTCGGGGGCGAACGCGCGCACGTTCGTGACGCCGAGCGGACGCACGATCACCCTGCCCCCGGGGGTCACGGCCGACCAGCTCCGGGCCGCGCTTGCGACGATGCGGGCGGGCGGCCAGATCTCGCCTGCCGAGCGCGCGCTGCTCGCCCAAGTGTTTCGCGCCGGCGGCCGCGGCTCGGGCGCTCAACGGCGGGCCGCGACGAGCTACATCGTCTTTGCGATCCGCAGCGGGCAACCGGTGCCGGTCTCGATCCGCACCGGGTTGACCGACCAGGACTACGTCGAGGTGCAGAGCGGTCTCACAGACGGGGACACCGTGCTCATCTTGCCCAGCGCCTCGCTCGTCCAGGCGCAGGACCAGATGCGACAGCGATTCCAGAACGTGACCGGCGGCGGCCTCCCCGGGCTCCGGCAATCCTCGAGCGCGGCCCCGCGGGGGACGCCATGAAGCGCGCGGTGCGCGGACTCCTCAGCGCCGCGCTCGCGGCCGCTGCCTGCAAGCACGCGATGCCAGCGCGGGTGTACGACACGGTGCCGGTCGCGCGCCGCGACATCACGGTCTCCGCCACGGCGACCGGCGTGATTCAGACACTGCTCACGCTGAGCGTCAAGTCGAAGGCTTCGGGCGAGATTCTGACGGAGCCCGTGCAAACGGGCGACGAAGTCAAGCAGGGTCAGCTGCTGGCGACGATCGATCCCCGCATTCCGCAGGACAACCTCGACGCCGCGCAAGCGAGTCTCACGGTGGCCAAGGCCCAGCTAGAGAACGCCTCCGCCGGGTTGAAGCGCGCCCAAGCCCTGTTCGCCACGCAAACGATCACGGAGGCAGGCCTCGATTCGGCGAAGCTCGCGGAGGCCACCGCGAGCGCCGCCGTCGTGACCGCGACCGCCAACCTCGAGACCGCCCAGGACGCCATGGAGGACACGCACGTCCGGGCGCCGAGCCCGGGCACGATCCTTGAGCTCGACGCGGTCCTGGGCACGGTGATCTCGAGCCCCACCAACGACGTCGGGGGCGGCTCCGTGATCCTCAAGATGGCGAACCTCGACACCGTCCAGGTGTCGGCGCTGGTCGACGAAACGGACGTGGGCAAGGTCCAACCCGACCAGGCGGTCACGATCACGGTCGATGCGTTCCCGACGGGGGCCTTCGCCGGTCGGGTGCTCAAGATCGAGCCGCAGGCCCAGGTGAGTCAGAACGTCACGATGTTCCCGGTCGAGGTGAACATCCTGAACCCCGGACATCTGCTGAAGCCCGGCATGGACACGGAGGTCGAGATCCACCTCGGCCAGCGCACAGGCGTGCTCGCGGTGCCCAACGCCGCACTCCGAACGCCGCAGGACGTGGCCTCGGCCGCGGCCGCGCTCGGGCTCGACTCGATGGCGGTGCGTCGAGAGCTCGCCGCCGCCCCGGCCCCGCTCCCGCCGGACACGGCGCGAGCCGGCGCGACCTTCACCACCCCGAGCGGACGGACGATTACGCTGCCGCCTGGGGTCACTCCGGACCAAGTCCGAGCGGCCTTCGCGAAGCGCTTCAGCGGGACTCCCCTCACGCCGGCCGAGCAGGCGTTGCTCGAGCGGGTGCGGGCCCAGTTCCAGCAGACGGCCTCAGGCGGAGCGGCCGGCGCCACGTCGCCCGCCTCCGCGCCCGGGCACTACAGCGTCTTCGCGCTCCGCAACGGACGCATCACCGCCGTGCCGATTCTCACAGGCCTCACCGACCAGGATTACATCGAGATCGTCGGCGGGCTCACCGAACGGGACACGGTCCTGCTCCTCACGGGCGGCTCTCGCTAATGCTGGTCGCCGAAATCCTCACCGTGGCCCTCGAGGCCCTGCGCGCCAACAAGCTGCGTTCCCTGCTGACGATGCTCGGCATCATCATCGGAGTCGGCGCGGTCATTACCATGGTGGCGCTCGGGTCGGGCGCGCAGAAATCGGTCCAGGATCGCATCCAGGCGCTCGGGCCCACGCTGCTCAGCGTCTACCCGGGCCAGAGCTTCATGCGCGGCGTCGCGAGCAACAACCGCGTCAGCCTGACCCTCGACGACGACACGGCGCTCGCCCACAACGCGCGCTACGTCAGCGCCGTGGTACCCGAGCTCGGGGCCAGCATGCAGGTGCAGTACGGCGACCAGAACATCAACGTGACGGTGCTCGGCACGACGCCGAACTACGCGGCGGTCCACAACTACACGATGACCGCGGGACGGATGTTCACGGCGGGCGACGACGGCGCGCGGCGCCGCGTCGCCGTCCTGGGCGCGTCCGTGCCCCAGATGCTCAACACCAACGGGCTCGCGATGATCGGGCAGACCATCCTGATTCGCGGCATCCCGCTCGACGTCATCGGCCTCCTGTCGGAGAAGGGATCGCAGGGCTCGTTCTTCAATCCGGACGAGCAGATTCTCGTCCCCCTGCAGACGGCCCGCTATCGGACCATGGGCACGGACCGGCTGCGGGACGTCACCGTGGAGGCACGCGACCTCGACGCGATGAATCTCGCGATGATCGAGATCGAGCGCGTGCTCCGGCGGCAGCACAAGCTGCGGCCCGGCCAGGACGACGACTTTCAAATCCGGAACCAGACCGACATCCTGGCGACGCTGCAACAGACGACTGACACGTTCAAGTACCTCCTCGCGGGGATCGCGGCGGTTAGTTTGATCGTAGGGGGGATCGGGATCATGAACATCATGCTGGTCTCGGTCACGGAGCGCACGCGCGAAATCGGGGTCCGCAAGGCGCTCGGGGCCACCCGGTCCAACATCTTGTTCCAGTTCCTGGTCGAGGCGCTCGTGCTGTGCCTCGTCGGGGGTCTCATCGGCGTGATTCTCGGATCCGGGGGCGCCCTGCTCATTTCGCGGGTGGCGCACTGGAATACGCTGATATCGCCGTTCGCGATCTTGCTCGCGTTCGCGTTCAGCGCGGCCGTCGGATTGTTCTTTGGCATTTGGCCCGCCCGCCGCGCCGCCATCCTGGATCCGATCGCCGCGCTCCGCTACGAGTAGCCGCGAGCACCCCTACCCCGAGCGCTGGGGGCGGGCCATCTTCTCTCCGCATGTCGGTTCCAGATTCGGTCGTCTCCGCCCACGATGCCGAGACGGCCGCCGAGCGACGCGCGTTCGTGCTCGCCATGGTGCGCCAGCGATGGATCCTCGGCGCGCTCCTCCTGATCGCCGTTGGCGCTGTCGCCCTGTTCGGGGGCGTGCGCGCGTCGAAAGTCCTGCTCTTGGGCATCGCGGCCGGTTGCGCGGCCGCCAACTACGTCCTCGGCCGGGGCGCCAGGACGAACCCCGCCTGGTCGGTGACGGCGGGTGCCGTGCTCGATGCCGTGATCGTCTCGACGGCGCTCTTCGCCCTGGGTCCGCACGATCTCGGCGCGCTGTTACTCCTGGCGCCGCTCGAAACCGTCTATGTCCTGCGACCTCTCGATGGCTGGCGGGCCCTCGCGCTCAATGTCCTCGGGCTCGCGGTCATTACCGCCTGGACGCCGGGCACCGGCGTGCGGAGCTGGGTCGAGCAGACCGCAACCCTGAGCCTCGTGTGTGCCGTGGCATTCCCCGCTCTCGCTGCGACGCGGCGCCGGCTCGAGGGGCTCACCGCCGCCCTCGCGGAAATGGCGCACGGCAACCTGACGGTGCGCGTGCCCGACACCGGCCCGGACGGGCTCGGCGCGCTGAGCAGACGCCTCAACTCGGTCGCGGAGACGCTCGAGGGGACGCTCGGACGAACGCATGATCGGGCGGCCCATGCCGAGACGCTCGGGCGGCGCGTCACGGAGATGGCGGCCGGATCGCAGGCGACGGCGGAGAGCGCGGCCGCCGCGGCACAGGCGCTCGCCACGAGCGTCGAACGCGATCGGACCGCCCTTGAGCGCGGCCGCGCCGCGGCGCGGGAGGCTGCGACCGAAGCCTCCGCCCTCGTCGCGGGCACCGCAGCCCTGGAGCGTCGGATCCGCGCGGCCGCGGACGACGCTCGCGACCGGCTCGGCGCCCGGCGCGCCATCTCCCTGCTCGTGCCCCTCGCCGCGCAGATCGACGGTGTTGGGGAGGCGGCCGATGCGCTCGAGCGCGGTTCCCGCGACATCGCCAAGCTCGTGGACGGGATTACCCGGATCGCGAGCCAGACCGACCTGCTCGCCCTCAACGCCGCGATCGAGGCGGCGCGGGCTGGCCCGCACGGGCTGGGCTTCCGGGTCGTGGCGGCCGAGGTGCGGAAATTGGCCGAACAGGCCACCCGGGCGGCTCAGGAGACGCGAAGCCGCGTGACCGACGTCCAGGGACAAAGCGCCGCCCTTGCCGCCGCGCTCGCCGAAGCGCGACGCAGCGCAGCCGGGCTTAGGCAGGCATCGGACGCGGCCCGCGTCACCGAGGAGCGGATCGCCGCGGAACTCGAGGAGGCTGCCCTACAGGCGAGCGGCGCCGCCCAAGAAGCCGACGCTCAAGCCAGGCGGCTCGAGGCGGTTGCGCGTGGGCTCGTCAAGGCGGGCGAGGGCATCGACGAGGCGGCGGGTGCCGCCGCCCGCGTCGCCACTGTCGCGACGGATTCCACCGCGTCCTTGGGCGCGCTCGTCAGCGAAACGCGCCGCCTCGGCGTGGTGCTCGGTGACTGGGTAGCGTTGCACGGAGTTCGCAACGACCCTTTGATCGGCGGAGCGACGGACCCGCAGTAGGGGTCCCAGTCACGTGGTCGCCCGCGGTGCAACGCTCGTCGAATCCTCCGAGAGGTCGAAGTAGGCCCGCAGCTCATCGAGCAAATCGTCGTCCGCGTAGATGCCCGTGAGAATCCGCTCGGGCCCTCCCGGGTCCACAAAGACGTAGCCGAAGGGGTAGTCGAGGCCCGACAGCAGAATCATCCGGCGGGCATGGTTCGGAAGCGCCACGTAGATCGTGTCCGACCGCGTCGCGAGCAGCGAAATGCTGTTCGCCACGAGGACCGAGTCCACTTGGGCCGTGTAGTAGCGGAGATCGTCGAAGGCGCTGGCGCGATCGGCCTCCGCCATCGTGTCCGCGGCTCGGAGCCAGAAGACCACCACCGCGGGATCGCCGATGGTCCGCGGCGTCCGCAACAAACTGTCCGTCGAATCGCGGCGCAGGGGAACGAGGCGCGCCACCACGGTTGTGTCTCCGCGCCAAACGTGGACGCGGAGCGGGCGCCCATGGCACGCGCCGAGGACGCCGAGACCGGCGACGACCATTGCCCGCCACATGCGGGGAAATATATTCGGACCATGCCTTCCGTCCCGGCGCCCGCGCACGCGGGTCGCAGCGCTCGGGCCCCGGCCGTGCGCCGCCACCACTGGGTGGTGCGCCTGACCCACTGGGTGACCGTCCTCGCCCTCGCCGGCATGATCACGAGCGGACTGCAGATCTTCGAGGCGTATGCTCGCTTTGGTAACCGCGGCGGGCCGTTGTTCCCGAACGTTTTCACCGGCACGACGTTTCCAGCCTGGAGTCGCCTTGGCGGGTGGCTCGCGGGCGCCTTGAACTGGCACTTCGCGCTCATGTGGCCGCTGGTGAGCGCGGGACTCTTGTACACGCTGTATCTCGCCTCGAGCGGCGAGTGGCGCGCCCTCGTGTTTCGGCCGCGGGACGTGCCAGCTGCGCTCGCCATGGTCCGCTACTACCTCCGGCTGAGCCCGAACCATCCCCCACAGGGAAAGCACAACGCACTGCAAAAGCTCGCGTACACGAGCACCGTCTTGCTCGGAGTGCTGGCCGTCCTCACGGGACTGTCGATCTACAAGCCGCTCCAGTTCGGATGGCTTACCGCCCTGTTCGGCGGGTTTCAGGCCGCTCGGTACTGGCACTTTTGGATCGTGTGGATTTTCGTGGCGTTTACCATCGTTCATGTGATCATGGTGTTCGCCGTCGACCCCGCGTCGTTCCCCGCGATGCTCAGCGGCCGCTACCGCGGTCGGTTCCCCAGTCATGACTGAGCGGCGGGACTTCGTGAGGCTGGTCGGCAGCGCCGGCGCGGCGGCGCTCGCCACGGCCTGCGGCTGGGACGGCGGGACGCTCCTGCGACCATCGTTGCTCGCCGTCAGTCGCTGGAACGACTGGGTCGGCGAGAAGCTGCTCTACTCCCCGACGCGCCTCGCGCGGACGTATGACACCCGGGAACGGAGCCCCGCCCTCCCGAGTTACTTCGTTTCCCAAGCGATGCCGCTGCTCAAGGATCCCGCGGCCTGGCGCCTCCGCGTGGACGGACTCGTGCGGAGCCCGCTCACGCTGTCCCTCGACGCTCTGCAGAGCATGGCGCGTGTGTCCTACACCGTGAAGCACCATTGCGTCGAAGGCTGGAGCGCGATCGCCACCTGGCAAGGGGTCCCGGTGACGGCCATCATGGAGCGCTGCGGCCTCTTGCCGGGCGCCCGCTACATCAAGTTCCAGTCCTTTGACTCGGGCTATTCCAACGGTTGGGACCTTGCCAGCGCGGCGCACCCCCAGACGATCCTCGCCTACGGCATGAACGACAATCCGCTGCCGCCCGCGCACGGGGCTCCGCTCCGTCTGTATTCCCCGACGAAGCTCGGCTACAAGTTGACGAAGTATCTCGTGGCGATGACCTTCACGAGCGAGCGTCCGGGCGGCTATTGGGAAGACCAGGGATACCCCTGGTTCGGCGGGCTGTAGTCGGATCCGGCGCTAGCCCACCGCCGCCAAGGCTGCGTACATCTCGTTCGCCGACTGGTAGCGGTCGACGGGGGCCTTTGCCATCGCCTTGAGAATGACCCGGGACAGACTCTCCGGCACGTCGGGGTTCGACTGCCGCGGGTCGGGCGGCTCCTCCTCCAGGTGCTTGGCGATCAGCGCCCAGGTCGTCTCGGCCTCGAAGGGCACCCGCCCCGTGACGCATTCAAACAGCACGACCCCCGCAGCGTACAAGTCGCTCCGCGCATCGAGCTCCATCCCGGACAGCTGCTCCGGCGCCATGTAGTCGGGCGTCCCGATCGACGTACCCTCCTGCGTGAGGCCCTTCCCTTGAGGCGGATTCGCGAGTCGGGCGATGCCGAAATCCATGACCTTGAGAAAGCCGCTCGGCTCGACGACGATGTTCTGCGGCTTGATGTCGCGATGGATCACGCCCTGCTCGTGCGCCACTTCCAGGGCGCGGCATAGCTGCTTCCCGATCGTCAGGGTGACCGGAATGGGCAACCGGCCCCGGGAGCGGATCAGATCCTTGAGAGAGGCCCCCTCGACGTATTCCATCGTGAGGTAGTACAGCCCATCTGTTTCCCCCAGGTCATAGGTGCGCACCACGTTGCGATGGGTGATCTTGCGGGCCAAACGGATCTCCTGGCGGAATCGCTCGAGCGCGGCGCTCTCGCCCGCCATTGCCTCCGGTCGCAGGGTCTTGATCGCGACCGTCTCCTGCAGCTCGCGGTCGAAGGCGCGGTACACGACACCCATCCCGCCGATTCCGAGCACCGCCTGCACGTCATACCGATTCGCGAAGAGCGCACCAGGCCGCAGCACCTCCCCGCCCTGCGTAGTTGATCGCCGCGGTTCGCGCGCACCACGCTCGAGCAACTGCGTGGCCACCCCGCCCGTGGCGGCGGACATATACTCGACGAGCGCCGCCTTCTCCCGAAGATCTTCGACCAGGCGCTTGAATGCGCGCGACAGCGCGCCGATCTCGTCCCGGGACGTCGTCACGATCTCAACGCTATAGTCACCGTCTTGGACGCGTCGCGTGGCGACGGCGAGGTCACGGACGGGACGCGTGATCTGTCGTGCGATGACGAACGCGAGGGCGAGCGCGAGCGCCACCCCGAGGGCGATCGCAAGCGTCATGGTGCGCTGCAGCGCTCGGAAGGCCGCGAGTTCCGCGTCGCGGGAGCGGAACGGGACGATGGCTCCATAGAGGTCACCACCAGCCGATCTGATCGGCGCGGCGAGGCCGATCAACCGCTCGCCCGAGACGTCGGCGGCGAGCTCCACCCCGCTTGAGTCGCGCGCCAAGCCAGCAATCGCGGCGCTGTCGGCGCGGAGGGTCGGTCCCATCTGGTCGGCGGGCAGCGTCGTTCCCACGACGTACGGGTGGCCCGCAGCGTCAAGGGCGACGAGGACCACGTCCGAATTCGTGGCGACCTTCACGGCTTGGGCGAGCGAGTCGTCGAGCGCATAGGCGGCCACGAGCACGCCCTCCGGGGAGCCGCCCGCCGACGCGGCAAGGGGCGTCGCGACCGCCATGAAGAGCTTGTGCGCCGCGTCGTCGACCCAGGCACCCGCGGTCTGGGTCCCGGACAGCGCGCCGCCGATGAGCGCGCCCCGCGATAGATCGAGGTCGTATTGCTCGGGGTAGTCGGTGCGCGCGCGCAGGATGCCGTCGTTGTCCGTGACCAGGATCCACGCGGCGCCGATCAGGCTCCGGTACTCCGTGGCCTGATCGAGCACGTCCGCCCGGTCGCGGCTCGTGAGCAGGCGCTCCCGAAACTGCGGCACCGCGCCCGACACACGGCTGAGGCTCGCGAGGGTGCGGGTCCGTGCCGCCAGAAAGTCCGTGGCGGCGCGGCGGGTATTGGCCAGCGCTCGGTGAACCGCCTCATCGGCCGACCGATTGGCCCGCACCGAGGTGAGCCCGAAGGTGAGGCCGAGCACGGCTACGACGAGCAGAGTCGACGCCGCGAACACCCGAGTTGTGAGCCCGAAGCGGATGCCGCTAGTATCGCTCGAAGTCTTCATCCGTCGGGTAGTCCTGCCCGTGCTTGTTCTTGTGGGGGACCCAGTGGAAACCCCGGGCGTCGAGCTGGAGGACAAGCCCCGACACGCCTGCCGGCCCGACAGTGAGATCCTGGGCGAGTTCGGGGCTCCGCTCGTGCCAGACCACCAGCGTGTAGTGCCCCGGCGGCACGCTGTCGAGCGCAAAGCTGCCGTCCGCCGCAGGCTGGGTGTAGTGGGGCGTCGCCATCACCTGGACAAACGCCACCATCCGGGGATGCACGTTGCAGAACACACGCGCGAGCCCGGGCGCCGTGAACGTGTGGGGGCGCGCCTTCCCCCGACCATATTTCCCGAGATCGAAGGTGTTCGGCTCGCTCGCCGAGAACACGTTGTGGCTGACGGGATCGGCGTTCGCGAACTCGACCGTGGACCCAACCGGGATGACCACCACCCGCGGCACGAATTCCTTCTCGCTGGTCGTGATCGTGTAGGTGTCGGGATGGAGGGGGGCCGGTTCGCCGCCCTCCAGATAAATGACCGCCGACCCGAGATCGTTCGAGGGAGCGCCGTCCTTCTCGAACATCGTGACGTGACCGGCGACGCGCACTCCGGTCGGCGGCTTGGGCCCGGCCGACCGGACCGTCGTGACGCCGACGGCGACGAGCAGCGTCATGCGCATCGCGTTCACGGGCGCTCAGCTTACTCTAAACAAATCGAAATCGCCAGGAGCGCCGTGGCGCACTGCGGTCCTCCTCGTCCTCGCCCGGCTACTCGCCACTCCCCGTCCTCCGCGCCGCGCGGCGAGCGGGGCAGCCAACCCGCCGGGCCCGCCCAGCTCGACCCTCCATGCCCGCAACCCGCGTCGTGGGCCTAGTCCGGGGCGCTAGTCCTCGCCCGACGCGGGTCGCGGATGCTTCGGGCTCCGCCGGTACGCGCGCTTCGAGCGATGCACCTGGTGGCGCGGCGTCTTCAGACGACCGCGCACGGGCGCGTCCGGATTGGGAACCCGCACCGTCCGCGTTTCCTTCTTCTTGCTCACCCATTCCCCCGCGGCAACTTGGGCGTGTGGGCCGCGCGTGGCCCGGCCGGTGTAGCTTGCGTCGCGTTCCCGAACGGATTCTACGAATGAACCTCGTGCGTCGCCACCCGATCGCGTTGGCACTCATCGCGCTCCTGCTGTGGAGCGCGGCGAGTCCGCTGCCCGCCCTGGTGGATGTCGCCACCGGCGCGCCCGCGGGCGCGGCGGACCTCACGCGGCCGGTGAGTTACGTGGTCGGCGCGCCGCTCTCCGACGTCTTGGATGCCCTGACGTTCCTCAGCCTCGATCGCGCGAAGTTCCTGTTTGGCACGTGGGCAGTCGCACTCTGCCTGTGGGGCGCGCTCCGAGGCGGACCGTGGTGGCGGCGCGTGACGAGAGCCGTCGCCGCGCCGCTCGGGCTCGTCGTCCTCGCCGCCGCCGCCGTTCTCCTTCCCCGCCCCGTGCCCCGGCTCGTCTCGGCAGACCCCGGCCTCACCGTGATCGATTATCACAGTCATACGGAGGCCTCTCATGATGGCCGTCCTGGTTGGTCGGCGACCGACGTCGCGCGCTGGCACGCCGTGCAGGGCTTCGAGGCGGCGTACGTCACCGACCATAACCGGTTGTTCGAGCGCCGAACCGACACCGCCATTCCGCTCCTCCCCGGCGCCGAATGGAGCGTGTACCGACAGCACGTGCTCGCGCTCGGCCAAGTGGTTCCCCTCGACCCCAGCCGCTACAACGCGAACACCACGTCGCTGCTCACCCTGTTCCCCGAGCTCCACCGGGCTGGGGCGCTTTCCGTCGCGTCCATCCCCGAGTACTGGGAAAGCCACTGGGACGATCTCGACGACTTCGTCCGCGCCGGTCTCGACGGGTTCGAAATCATCAACTGCGCGCCCCGCGCGCTCGCGTTCCCGGCGAGCGCCCGCGCGCGAGTGCTGGGCATCGCGCGGCAGCACAACCTCCTCGTCGTCGGCGGTAGCGACAATCACGGATGGGGCAAGGTCACCTGCGTCTGGAACCTCGTCGCCCCCAGCGCACACGGGTACCGGGCGAACCACGTCCTGGCCCGACCGCTCGCCCTGCTGCAGGCGGAGTGGCTGGCGTGGACCGCCCCCGTCACGCAACCCTGGTTCATGTTCCGGTCGCTCGGGTGGCCGGAGCGTGTGAGCTGGCTCACATGGATCTTGGTCATCTTGATCTACCGCGCGACGCCGCGACGGGCCGGCGACCGCAGCCCGGCGATTCTCGCGCGCGCGCTCGGCGTCCGCCAGCAGCCACCGTCGGATGACCGTTGAACGGTGCAATACTTTACAATACAAAGTACTTGACTCCAATGCTCGGGGGCGCTACCGTCCCGGGCATGCTGCCGCCCCGCCCCTCGCGCGAGCGCCGACCCGACCCACCAGCGCTGCGCGACCGCGCGATCGACAACCTCCGCTTCATCCGCGAGACGATGGAGCGGGCCGGATCGTTTACCGCGGTGCCGGGGTTCGGCGGCGTGGCGGTCGGGGTGACGGCCCTCGCGGCGGCGGCCCTCGCCGCCGGCGCCACGAGCGTCGCGCTGTGGGTCGCGGTGTGGCTCGGTGAGGCCGTCGTCGCCCTCGCCATCGGCGGATGGGCGCTGGCCCGCAAGGCACACGCAGCCAACGATCCGATCCTTTCCGGACCGGCGCGTCGGTTTGGTCTGAGCTTCCTACCGCCGATGGTGGTGGGTGGCTTCCTCACCATCGCGCTCTACCGCGACGGTGTGCCCCAGGCGCTCCCCGGCACCTGGTTGATGCTCTACGGCGCGGGGGTCGCGACCGCCGGCGCGTTCTCCGTGCGCGTCGTGCCGGTAATGGGACTGTGCTTCATGCTCACCGGAGCGGTCGCGCTCTTCGGGCCCGAGGCGTGGGGCAACTGGTGCATGGCCGCGGGGTTCGGCGGGCTGCACATCCTCTTTGGCACGATCATCGCGAGACATCACGGTGGCTAAGGCAACTCCAGCGCGCGCGGTACCCGCTCCCCACGCCGCCGCACGCCCGCGCGTGGAACCCGCGCAACTCGACCGGTTGATCCACGAGCGGATCAGACTCGGGATCGTGAGCGCCCTCGCCGTGAACTCGACGCTCACGTTCAACGAGCTGAAGCGCCTCCTCAAGACGAGCGACGGAAACCTGAGCGTGCACGCGCGGAAGCTCGAAGATGCGCTGTACGTGAAATGCACGAAATCGTTTGCCGGCCGGCTGCCGCAGACCGACTACCGGCTCACTGCCCTGGGCCGACGCACCTTCGAGGCGTACCTCGACCACATGGAAGCCTTGATCCATGCGAGCCGCGAGCGCTGAACCGGGCGATCCCGCCTCGGGACCGACGACCAGCCTGCATGTCGCCATCGTGATGGACGGCAACGGGCGATGGGCGACGCGCCGGGGCCTGCCGCGGACGGCCGGTCACCGGGCCGGTGCACGCGCCGTGCGTCCCATCGTCGAGGCGGCGGCCGGGCTCGGCGTCCGGAGTCTGACGCTATTCGCGTTCTCGGCGGACAACTGGCGACGCCCACCGGCTGAGGTGTCGGCGTTGATGCGGCTCTTGGCCCGACACCTCCGGATGGAGACGCCCCGCCTCGTCGCCCAGGGCATCCGGCTCCGCGTCGTCGGCCGCCGCGATCGCCTGCCGGCCCCATTGGTCGCCGCCATCGCCGCCGCCGAGCGTGCCACGCAGGCGGGGACCACGCTCACCTTCCACCTGGCCGTGGACTACTCGTCCCGCGACGCAATCGCGTCCGGCGACCTGTTGCCGGACGTCGACCTGTTCGTGCGGACCGGTGGGGAGCAACGGCTCAGCGATTTCTTGCTGTGGGAGAGCGCATACGCCGAGCTCCATTTCACCGACCGCATGTGGCCCGACTTCGGCCCTGCGGACCTCGCGGCGGCGCTCGAGGAGTTCCACCGCCGGGAACGTCGGTTCGGAGGCGTGCCTCGGGCGGCAGCAGGCTGATCCGACCGCGGCACCCGTTCCAACCCGATTCGTCGAGCCGCGTGCGGCCGGCTAAGTTTCTCCCGTGGGCCTCTCGATCGCACACGTCGACGCCTTCACCGACACACCGTTCGCCGGCAACCCGGCCGCCGTGTGCATCCTCTCGCACGGACGCGCCGCGGACTGGATGCAATCGGTCGCGCGGGAATTGAACCTCTCGGAAACCGCGTTCCTCGAGCCGCGCGACGACGGGTTCGCACTACGGTGGTTCACGCCCGCCGTCGAGGTGGACCTCTGTGGCCATGCGACGCTCGCGAGCGCCCACATCCTGTGGGAAGACAGCCGACTCGCGCGGGCACAGGAGGCGCGGTTCCACACGCGCAGCGGCCTCCTCGCGGCGCGGCGCGCCGGTGAGTGGATTGAGCTCGACATGCCTGCCCATCCGCCGGCACCCGCCGCGCCGCCGCCCGGGCTCTTCGATGCCTTGGGCGTCTCCGCCCGCCCCGTCCTACGCAGCCGGTTCGACTATCTGCTCGAGCTCGAGAGCGAGGAGGGCGTGCGTGCACTTACGCCGGACTACGTGGCGCTGTCCCGCGTCGACGCCCGCGGCGTCATCGTGACAAGTCGGGCAGCCGCGACGCCTTTCGACTTCGTGTCGCGCTTCTTTGCTCCCCGGGTCGGGGTCAACGAGGATCCAGTCACCGGCTCGGCCCACTGCACGCTCGCGCCCTTCTGGACCGAGCGGCTGGGCCGAGCGGACCTGATTGCGTACCAGGCCTCGCCGCGGGGCGGCGTGGTTCGGACCCACGTGCGCGGCGACGGCGTGACGCTCGGCGGTCAAGCGGTGACGGTGCTCAGGTGCGAGTTGCTGTGATCCAGTCACTGGTCGATGGGGAGGACCCGCGTGGCTAACGATCGGCACGCATCGCGGAGCACCCACCTCGCCGGTTACTTGTTCGCGCTGGGGGCGGGCGCGCTCTGGGGAACGACAGGCCCCTTGAGCACGGCCCTCTACGCGGCGGGCGCCGCGCTGACGGGCATCGGGTTCTGGCGTATCTCTATCGGCACAGTGCTGCTCGCCGCGTACGGTCTCACGCGCCCCGGGTTCTTCCGGATCGACAGGCCTGGGCTCCTCATCGTGGGCTTGGGTGGCGGGGCATTGGTCGCCCTGTTCGAAGTGGCGTATCAGTTCGGCATCGCCGGGGCCGGCGTCGCCGGCGCAGCCGCGCTCCTGTACACGGCACCCGTGATCGTGGCGATTCTCGCCAAGCCCCTGCTCGGCGAAGCGCTGACCGCGGCAAGACTCGCACGCGCCGTCGTCGTCATGGCGGGCGCGGCGCTCACCGTCCAAGGTGGCAGTCACGGCGCGGGAGTCGGGGTGGCGACGCCGAGCCTCGTGATCGGCGTCGTGGGTGGCCTCCTGGCCGCGCTCTCCTACGCGGGCAGCACGTTGCTCGCGCGTTGGTCGGTGCCGCGCTACGGGTCCGCGCGGGTGCTCCTGCTTGAAATCGCGGGCGGTACGGTGCTCTTGGGGATCGTGCTCCCGCTGGCCGGGCACCCGCCACTGCCGCCCCCCACACTCGGTGGGTGGTTGTACATCGGCGTCCTCGTTCTCGCGACGGTGCTCGGCGCGAACTTCCTCTTCTTCGCCGGGGTCCGGCGGATCGATGCAGCACCTACGGCGCTCGCCGCGACCATCGAACCGGTGGTCGGCACACTCCTCGCGCTGTTCCTCTTCGACCAACGCCTGACGGCCGTCGGCTGGCTCGGTTTGGCGATGGTCGTGGGGGGCGTAGCCGCTGGCTACGTGAAGGAAGCGATCGACTCCCGCGCTCAGGCCTAGGGCCCGCGCAACCCGCACTACAGGCCCGAGGACCTCATGTTCGCGTTGGCCGTCGCTGCGGTCCTACAGCAGCAGGCCCAGACTCCTTTACCGCGTCAGGCGGGCGACACCTCGACCTTTCGTGCCCTTGGTCTCCCCGCGCCGACAGTCCTGCGCACGGGGGCCGGGACGCCTGGACCCGCCTATTGGCAGCAGCGGGCCGACTACCAGATCGAGGCCTCGCTCGACACGGCGAGTCAGACGATCTCGGGCCGCGAGGTCATTCGGTACACCAACCACTCGCCAGACACGCTCCGCTACGTCTGGCTCCAGGTGGACCAGAACATCTACCGAGCCGACAGCCGGGGCGCGGTCCTCAATCCCCCCGGGGCGCGCTTTGCCGGCTCGGGGTTTGAGGGGGGATACACGATCGACGAGGTCTCGGCCCTTCGGGAGCGCGCCGGCCAGCCCCGAGCGGTGCGGCTCGCCACTATGCTGAACGGCACCGTGCTGCGCGCCGACCTCGATCAGCCGCTGGTCCCGGGTCTCGCGACGAGCCTGCGCGTGGTCTACCACTTCGTCGTTCCCGAACATGGCTCGGATCGCATGGGACGCGAGCCCGTTGCGGGCGGCTGGCTCTACGAAATCGCACAGTGGTACCCCCGCTTGGCCGTCTACGACGACGTGCGCGGGTGGAACACTGAGCAGTACCTCGGGCAGGGCGAGTTCTATCTCGAGTATGGCGATTTCGACGTGCGACTCACGGTCCCCAGAAGCTTCGTGGTCCTCGCGACGGGGACGCTCGTGAACCCGCTCCAGGTCCTGACGACGACCGAGCGCGCCCGGCTCGCGGTCGCGGTCCAATCGGACTCCACGGTGCCGATCGTCGCCCGGGCCGAGGCGGGCCAGCCGTCCACCCGCCCCAGCGGGCTGACGCCCCTGCTCACGTGGCACTTCCGCGCGAAGAATGTCCGCGACGTAGCGTGGGCCGCAGCCCCAACCTTCATCTGGGACGCGAGCGGCTGGCATGGCGTCCTCATCCAATCGGTCTACCCCCTCGACGCGAGCGCGGATTGGGGGAACGCCACAGCCTACGCGCGACACTCGATCCAGCACTATTCAGACAAGTGGCTGCCCTACCCCTATCCAACGGCGATCGCCGTGGCGGGACCGGTCGGCGGCATGGAATACCCGATGATCGTGTTCTGCGGCGACCGGTTCTCGGGGTTCGACCTGTATGCCGTCGAAACGCACGAGCTCGGACACCAATGGTTCCCGATGGTCGTCGGGTCGAACGAACGCCTGTACGCGTGGATGGACGAGGGGTTCAACACGTTCATCAACATCTACTCGGTGCGCTCCTTTTTTCCCGACTCGCTCTGGGACCGCCGCCGCGGCGACCCGCAGGCGTGGGCCCGGGTCGCGGCCTCGGGCCGCGACGTGCCGAGCATGCTCCCGGCGGACCGGGTCCCGGCCCGCCTGCTCGGCCAGGCCGAGTACACCAAGCCCGCGACCGGGCTCTACTTGCTACGCCACTACATCCTCGCTGACACGACCCGCTTCGACGCCGCCTTCCGCGAGTACATCCGACGGTGGGCCTACAGGCACCCGACGCCGGCCGATTTCTTCCGTACCATGAACGATGCGCTGGGAGAGGACCTGAGCTGGTTTTGGCGCGGCTGGTTTTATACGACCGACGTGATCGATCAGGCGATCGACTCGGTGACGACCGTCCGCGACTCGGCCGGAGGGGCGAGTGCCGCGGTGTTCCTCTCGAACCTGGGCAGCCTGCCGATGCCGGTCGACCTACAGCTCACGCTCGCCACCGGCGCGGTCCAACGCACGCGTCTGCCGGTCGAGATCTGGTTCCAGGGGGACCACTACGTGTTCGTGACGCCGGTGGCGGCCGAGGTGACGAGGGCGGAACTCGATCCCGACCAAGCGCTCCCGGACGTGCGTCGCGAGAACAACCTGTGGATCAAACGCTCGGACTAGGCAGGAGCGACGCTAGCGCGACGGTTGCGGCTTGAGGTACTGGTCCAGCCAATCGAGCACCGTACCCCACCACACGCGGCGGTTGCGCGGCCGTTGGACGAAGTGGCCTTCGTCGGGAAAATAGAGGAACTTCCCGGCCACGCCGCGCTCGCGTAGCGCCGTGAACGCCTGCAAGCCTTCCGACAGATCGACCCGGTAATCGAGCTGGGAATGGACGATCAGCATCGGCGTCTTCCAGTTCGACACGAAATTCATGGGCGACCATTCGTCGTACAGGGCCCGGTCGCCGTACGGCGGGCCGCCGAACTCCCACTGGACGAACCACAGCTCTTCGGTTGAGCCGGACATGCTGGACGGGTTGAAGACGCCATCGTGGGCCACGAGCGCCTTGAACCGGTCCGTGTGGCCTTCGAGCCAGTAGATCATGTAGCCGCCGAACGAGGCCCCGGCCGCCCCCATGCGGGTCGAGTCGACATAGGGGAGTCGAGCGACCACGTCGAGGCCGCGCATGAGGTCCTCGAAGGGGTAGTCGCCCCAATGCCGTGAAACCGCATCGGTGAAGGCCTGCCCGTAGCCCGTGGACCCGTGGAAGTTGACGGCCGCCACGACGTAGCCCCGTCCGGCGAACATTTGATAGTTCCAGCGCGGATGCCAGTCGTCGTTCCACGCGCCTTGCGGGCCTCCGTGGAGCACGTAGACGAGCGGGTACTTCTTCGCGGGGTTGAACCCCGGGGGCTTGAGGACCCAGCCGAAGACCGAGTCCCCTCGCGCACCGACGAACCCGAACGCCTCGAGCGGGTGCAGGTCCAGCGTTGCCGTTGCCGAATCGGTGTGGTGGGTGAGCGGGCGACCCGCGACCCAGACCTCCGACGGATGGGTCGCCGACTGGTGCAGGTAGGCGAGCGTACGGCCGTCGGGCGCGACCGTGACACCCGTGTTCACGCCGTCTCCCCCGACCACGAGCGTGCGGCGGAACGACGGCACGTCGATGCGGTAGACGTTCCCGCGGCCGCGCTCTTCGACGGCGGCGTACAGGCACTTGGCGTCGGGACACCACGCATACGCGCTCACCGAGAGGGGCCAGCCCGCGGTGGCTTCGCGCCGCTCGCCGCCCTTGCGGGAAAGCAGCATGAGCCGCCCACGATCCGCCTCGAACCCCGCCCGCTCCAGGGACAGATACGCGAGCCACTGACCGTCGGGCGAGTAGCGAGGGGTGTTGTTCGCGCCAGGTCCCGCCGTGATGGCGCGCAGGCCGCCGCCGTCCCGCGCCATCACGTAGATGTTCACGGTGGTGTTGTCCGCCACCGGATCCTCGTGGATGGCGACGGCGATCTGTTGGCTGTCGGGCGCGACGCTCACGTCGCCCGCGCCGCTCGTCGCGATCGTCGGCACGTCCCGGTCGATCGGCGTGAGATCGCGCGTGTGCCCATCGAGACCGACGCTGACGAGGTGTTGCCGGCGCCCGACGCGCCAATCGTTCCAATGCCGGTAGAAGAGATCCGTCCACAGACGGGCGTCGGTCGGGTAATCTCCGGTGCGGCGGTCGATCTCCTGCTCGGGCGGCCACTTCGTATCGGACGTGACGACGAGACCAGTGCCGTCGGCGAACCACACGGGATCGGACGCCCCGCCCGGAAGGTCTGTGAGTCGCCGCGCCTCACCGCCGGCCATAGGCAGGACGTAGAGCTGGGCCGATCCCTGCCGCGTCGAGACGAACCCGAGCGTGCGGCCGTCCGGCGACCAGCAGGGCTGCTGGTCCGACCCGGGTCCCGCCGTCAGCTCGCGGGTACTGCCATCAACGTCCGCGAGCCAGATCCGACTCGTGCTGTGGTTCTCGGCGAGGGACGCCGTCGTCACGACGTAGGCGACGCGGCGCCCGTCAGGCGACAACTCGGGATCGCTGACCACTGGGAGGGCGAGGAACGCGTCGACGGTGAGGCCCCGCTCTTGGGCGGCGAGCCGTCCGACCACCGCGACGCCGAACAGGACCGCGTGCGCGAGGGCGCGCAGTGAATCGATGGTCGTGCCCCCTTCGGGAAGCGTGCGAGTCGTGGAGGGCCGTGCGCCCGTAATGGGGCCCGCGCTCTTGCTTTGCCCGGCCCGCGGAGAAATCTTCCCCATTCCCTGTCACGCCGCAACCAGCGTCCCGAGGAGCCATGCCCCGCACGGAAGTGATCGCCACGGGCTTCCACGTCCCGGCCCGGTGCGTCACCAACGACGATCTCGCCCGGCTGATGGATACGTCCGACGAGTGGATCTCGCAGCGCAGCGGGATCCGGACGCGCTACTGGGTGAGCGAGGGCGACACGGGGGTCGCGCTGGCGCGGGAGGCCGCTAAGCGCGCGCTCGCCAAGGCGAGCCTCAAGGCGCAGGACTTGGACTGCATCGTGTATTGCACGTGCACGCCGGATCATTTCGAGCCAGGCAACGGCGTTTTCCTGCAGCGCGAGCTTGGACTCACCCGGACGCCCGCGCTCGACGTGCGCAACCAGTGCAGCGGGTTCCTGTACGGGCTCGCCATCGCCGACGCCTGGATCCGGACGGGGCAGTACCGCCGTATTCTCCTCATCGGTGCCGAAGTGCATTCCCGCGGTCTCGATAAGACCACGCGCGGGCGAGACACGGCGGTGCTGTTCGGTGACGGCGCCGGGGCCGCGATCCTCGGCCCGACCGACGACCCGGGACGCGGCGTCTTGTCGACCCATCTCTTCGCGGACGGTCAACACGCCGAGAAGCTTTGGGTGGACGCCCCCGGCCTTGCCCACGATCCCTTCATCAGCCACGCGCTCCTCGACGCGGGGAAGCAGCTCCCGGTCATGGACGGCCGCGACGTGTTCCGGTTCGCGTCCACGCTGATGCCTGAAGCCGCCGAACTCGCGCTGCGCACCAATGGGGCGAGCGCCGCCGACGTGAAGCTCTTGGTCCCGCACCAGGCGAACCTGCGTATCATTGAGCTCGTGCAGCGCACGCTTGGACTCCGCAACGATCAGGTCTACGTGAACATTCAGAAGTACGGCAACACCACGGCTGCGTCGATTCCGATCGCGCTCGACGAGGCCCTGGGGGAGGGCCGGCTCTCGCGCGGCGATCTCCTCCTGCTCGCGGCGTTCGGCTCGGGGTTCACCTGGGCGAGCGCCGCGATTCGCTGGTAACCGGGATGTTGACCATCGATCTGCGGGGCAAACGCGCGTTCATCGCCGGCGTGGCGGACGACGGCGGCTTCGGATTCGCCATTGCACGCGCTCTGGCGAGCGCCGGGGCAACGATTTGCCTCGGCACGTGGCCGCCCGCGCTCGGCATTTTCACGAAGCTGCTCGAGCGCGGGAAGATCGCCGACTCCCTCCAGCTGCCGGGGGGCGAGACACTCTCGTTCGAGCGGATCTATCCCCTCGACGCCGCCTACGATGCGCTGGCCGATGCGCCCGCCGAGGTGCGGGAGAACAAGCGGTACCGGGACGTGGGCGATTTCAGTGTGGCCGGCGTGACGGAGCGCCTGCGCGCAGACTTCGGGCCCGAGGGGCTCGACATCGTCGTGCACAGTCTGGCGAACGCGCCCGAGGTGAAGCGACCGCTGCTCGACACGACCCGGCGGGGCTACCTCGACGCAGTGAGCGTGAGCGCGTACAGCAACGTCTCGTTCGTGCACCACCTCGGTCCTCTGATGCGACCCGAAGGCGCGTTTCTGTCGCTGACGTACATGGCGGGGGAGCGGGTGATTCCGGGCTACGGTGGGGGCATGTCGTCGGCGAAAGCCGCCCTCGAAGCCGACACGCGCACCCTGGCCTACGAGGCTGGCCGGCGGTTCGGCGTCCGCGTCAACACGATCTCGGCCGGCCCGTGGGCCTCGCGCGCCGCGAACGCGATCGGCTTCATTGAGCAGATGATCGCCTACACGACCGCCAACGCCCCGCTCGCTCGGCCGATTCACGCGGACGACGTCGCTCAGGCAGCGGCGTTCCTCGTCAGTCCGCTGGCCCGGGCGATCACGGGCTCCATTGTGTATGTGGACAGCGGGTACCACGTGATGGGGATGGCCGTAACGACAACCCCGCCGCCAGCTCCCTAGCGACGCTCCCGGCTCACCCGCGCACCACCGCGAGTGAGAGCGCCACTTCCGGTTGGCCCGCGACCGTGCGGAGCGCGCGCACCACGCTCGCGGCGAAGGTCTTGCCCGCCCCCTGTTCGATTTCCTCCAGCGCGCGCCACTTGGGGAACGCGGGCCGAACGGGGGTCGCCATCTGCAGGGTCTCGAACGAATCGGCGACGGCCAGAATCTTCACGGTCGTACGCAAGGGCAGCGTTTCGATGTCCCAGTCCTCGCCCACGATCTCATAGTAGTGATCGTACTCGGCAATGATTTCCGCCGCGCCGCGCATGGCGCGCGCCACGGGCACGCTCGCGTCACCTTCCGAGCGGGTCAGAAGGCGGAGCAGCCGCTGATCCTGAGCTCCCACTTCATGCAGCAGGGCCGCCACTCGAAGGTTTTCGCACTCTTCATCAGACAGCTTGAGCTCGCGCGCGATGGCGTCCGACAGCTGGGCGACCCGGGTGCTGTGTCCCTGCTGGTGACGCTCTGCCGACTCGATGTGGAACGCCAGGAGCTCGAGCGTCGCGAGGTAGGCATTCTTCACGTCGGCGAGGCGTGCGTTCAGCTGCTCGGACAACGTCCCCACGACGTAGCCCGTGAGCACGAGAAACCCGGCCCACGGGATGAGACCGAGCAACACCGGTTCGGTGAAACCGGGCTGCCCTTCGAGCCCCTGGACCGCCTGATAGAAGAAGATCAGCGCCACCACGAAGCCGCCCGAGGCCACCGCGAACCGCCGGCCCCCATAGAAGCCCGCGAGGATCATGGGCAGGTAGTAGAAGCTCAGGAACGCCGTCTTCTGGTCGACTACCCCGTGGATGACGAGCATCGCGCCAACGAGCAGCAGCACGAACAGCCGCTCGAAGTGGCGGAAGAAGAACAGTTTGGCCCGCTCCACCAACGTCCGATGGACCACCAGAACCTCGATCGGCGCTTAAGAGGGAGGACGTCGAACCCCAAGGTGGGAACGGCGGCCTTCCCACGCAATGGGTCGAGAGCGTCGGGCCGCCGGCGGCGCCGGCTCCCGGCGGGCTAGCTGTGCGCGACTGTTGAAGTTAGACGCAAGCGCCCTTAGAATCGGGGCGACAACCCTGGCCGTCCTTGCCGATCCACGCCCACGCCCTTGCGGAGGCGCCCGATGCCTTTCGGTGGCTTCATCGACACGCTGCCCCAGACTTGGTTCTTGGTCATCCATGCGTCGCTCGGGTTGATCGGCGTGATGCTGTGGCGGCGGGCTCGAGCGGCGGGACAGCATTCCGCGGCGCGTGGGTTCGTGCTCTACATCGTGGGCGAGCTCTGCTACATCGTGTATCACCTCGACCTCATCACCTTTCTCTTCGCCCACGCGCTGGCGGAGGTGTGCGACGGCCTCGCCCTGCTCGCGATCGGGCTCGGCATACGACGCAAAACGGCCTGATCAGGCGCCTAGGGTCAGGCGGACGTTCGCCGGATTGAACTCGACGATTTCCGCGCGCGCCACACCGGCTTGCAGGTAGGGATCGGCCGCGACGATCGCGTCCAGCGTGACCCGATCCGTCGCGGCGACCAGGACGCCCCCAACGGGCAGTGAGCGGCGCGCCCAGGCCACGAAGACCCCTTGGGCCGCGTACCGCTCGACGTGCGCCAAGTGCGCCGCGCGGACCTCGTCCACCGCCGCGAGCGGTGCCGTGTAGTGAAGGAGCACGACGTACAGCATGAGCGCCTCGTAGCCGTCGCAGCTGCGGACGGGGAGCTGCGGGTAGCGCGGGAACCGCTCGTCCGCTTCGGCGCGGGCGCACCGGTAGAATGTTGATCCGCGTCGGGTGACGACCGTGCGCCGCCACCGGCAGGTCCAGCAGAGCCCGATGCGAGCCTTCTCGCGCGTGTCAGTCACGTCAGGCCCGACGGACAGGCTCAGGCGCCCGGGTGCATCCCCTCGAGTTCTTCGGCGGCCCGCGTCAGCACGTCCGCCACCCGTCGCCGGCCGGCGTCGTCGGGCACTTTCCACCCAGTCCGGTACGCCGCCTTGACCACCCGACCCACGGCGCGGTTCACGTCGGCCATCGCACCACCGGAGACGCGCTCCACAAGGTCGCGAATGCGGTCGAAGATGTCGTCGACGACGTCGCGGTGCGTCTCGAGAAACTGCAGGCCAGCTGGCGTAATCTCGTAGACTTTCTTCCCTTCGAAATCCCGCACCGTCACGAGCCCTTCGTCCTCGAGCCACTGAAGCGTCGGGTACACAGTGCCGGGCGAGGGCGTATAGTAGCCCCGCATCCGCTCTTCCAGCTCCTTCATGACCTCATAGCCGTGCCGAGGCTTCTCCTGCAACAGCTTGAGGATCACGTATTTCATGTCGCCCGATTCGAACCACTGGCGACGCCGCCGCCCGCCCCAAGGCCCCCATCCCCACGGCCTCGCAAAGCCAAATCCCCACGCCTCGCCTTCGAATCCGCGTCGCATAAGAACCCCCTTCTACGATGTTACGACAAGCTACTACGTGTCGATATATCGCGTCAAGCTGGACGGCGGGACGGCGGAGTATCCCACAAGTCGCTATCAAACCTAGAGTTGCACCGAGACGAGCGACCCCTACATTGGGGGGAAACAACCCGCCGTGCATCAACGATGTACTCGTCGCTCGAAACGAGGCGGCGTCGGTCGAGCCGTGCAGCCGCTGTCCGATCTCGCCCGCATCCTGCGGAGGGAGCGTCGGGCCCCGTCGTTCCGAGACTCACGTGACAAAGCGATCCCTCGGTCCCGATGCACGACTGGGCGCTGACGTCCCGCGCGCCTTCGATCTCCTGGCCGTGGCGCGCGAGATCGTCGCTGCCCTGCCCGACGCCGTCGTGGTCACCGGCGTCGAACGGCAGTTGCTGACGGGAAACCGCGCCGCCGCCGAGCTGTTCGGCCGGCCCCTCGAAGATCTCCCTGGGACGGCAGTCGATGACCTGGTGCCGGCGACCGAGCGCGCCCGCGTGGCGGAGAAGGAGCGCCGCGCGTTCGCCGGCGAGGAGCAGCGCTACGAGACGCACATTGTCCGGGCCGACGGGGCCGAGCGCGACGTGGCCGTGTCCACGACCCCTCTGCTCCTCGATGGCCATCTTGTCGGTACGGTAGCGACCCTACGCGACATCACCGAGGAGCGGCGCGCCCAGGATGCGCTGGCGCGCTCGGAAACCCGATACCACACGCTCTTCGAGTCCGCTTCCGACGCGATCATCACCCTCGACGCGAAAGGCCGCTTCACCACGGTGAACCACGCCGCGGAGCAGATCTCGGGGTACCGGCGCGCGGAGCTCGTCGGACAAGGATTGGCACCGATGCTCCCCGACGACGCGCTGCCTGTGGCGCGCACCCACTTTCACAAAGCCCTGACCGGCGCCACCGGGCTCTTCGAGACCCGGTTCATCCGCAAGGACGGCGAGGTCCGGACGATTCAGGTCACCTATTCGGCGCCGCAGAAAAACGACGAAGTGTTGTGCCTCATTCGGGACGTCACCGATCAGAAACTGCTGCAGGAGCAGCTCATTCAGTCGGCGAAGATGTCGGCGATCGGGCAGCTCGTGTCGGGGGTCGCGCACGAGCTGAACAACCCGCTCGCCGGGATCGCGGCGTTTGCGCAGCTCCTGCTGCGTGAGCCGCGCGTCGCCCCCGACGACCGCACGGCGGCCGAAATGATCTACGCCGAATCCCGCCGGGCGGCCCGCATCGTCCAGAGCCTGCTCATCTTCGCGCGCCAACACAAGCCGGAGCGCGTGCCGACCGCCGTCAGCCAGGTGCTGAACGACACGCTCGAGCTCCGGGCCTACGATCTGCGGGTGCGTGGCATCGCGGTGGTCCGGGACTACGACGGAGGGTTGCCGGAGATCGTGGCCGACGCGCACCAGCTCCAACAGGTGTTCCTGAACCTCGTCACCAACGCCGAGCAGGCGATGGAGGAGCACCACGCGGCCGACCCGCGGCTCACCGTCCGGACGCGCCGGGCCGGCGATGCGATCCGCATCGAGATCGAGGACCGCGGCCCTGGGATCGCCCAGAGTCTCGTCGACCGCATCTTCACGCCGTTCTTCACCACGAAACCTACCGGTTCCGGCACGGGCCTCGGGCTCTCGATTTCCCTTGGCATCGTCCGCGAGCACGGCGGTCGCATCTGGGCCGAGAACGCGGCCACGGGCGGCGCCCGCTTCACCGTGGAGTTGCCGATCGTGGTCGCGACCCCGAGCGCCCCGCCGTCGGCCGCTCCCAGCGCGCCCGCGCCGGCGGACCGGCTACGGATTCTCGTGGTGGACGACGAATCGTCGGTGCGGATGGCCCTGGAGCGGTACTTCACGGGCCGAGGACACCACGCGGAAATGACGGCCAGCGGGCGCGAGGCGCTGACGCGCCTCCAGGAAACGACGTTCGACGCGGTGATCGTCGATTTGCGGATGCCCGATCTCTCGGGCGAGGACCTCTACGCGGCGCTCCGCGCGCAGGATGCGATCCACGCGGCGCGGGTCATCTTCACCACGGGCCAGCTGATCGACGAAAAGGTGCGTGCGTTCCTCGCGGCGACTGCTCGGCCGCTGGTCCCGAAGCCATTCGAGTTCAGCACACTCGACCACATCCTCGCCAGCGTCCTCCAGGGCCGCTGACGTCCATTCCCGAAAAGAACACGACCGGGCTGTGCGGTGGTGCAGCCCGGTCGGTTCAGCGCACTCGGATCCGAAGAGGTCAGCTCTCGGAGCGATCCTCCGCGGTATCCGAGGGCGCATCATGGAAATGCATGAAGCGGCGCATACGATCGTCCGACGACGGCACGTGCCACGTGACGGTCGTCCGGTGCTGCTTACGCATGAGCTCCAGCGTGACGTTCTCGCCCGGCTCGTAGGAGCTGAGGATCCGCATCGCGTGAGCGGAGGACGTTGGTCGCCGTCCGCCGATCGTCAGGATGACGTCCCCGCTCTTCAACGGCAGACTGGAGTCTGCTGGCGCCTTGATCACAAGGATGCCGTCCTTCGTCCCGAAGTACTCGCCGAGGTCGGGATTGAGGTTTACCAGCTCCATGTCACACCAAGCGTCGCCAAAGCAGAACGAGATGTTGCCAGGTCCGAAGAAAGGCAGACCTCCCGGGACGGGCATGCCCCCCGGCGCCGGCGCGTCGGCCCGGGCCATCCCCTGGCCCCCGTCGGTCGGCGGTGCGCCGCCCCAAGCGGGCGGCTGCGTCACGAGCGTCGTCTTACGGAGCTCGGTGCCGCGCCAGTACTCGACCGGCACCGAATCGCCGGGATCAAGGGCGCGCGCGAGGTCAACGAGCCGCTGCCCGGGGCTAGCACCCCCGGCAACGCCTGCGCCACCCAGCGACACGCCGTTGAAGCGGGTGATGACATCGCCGGCCTTCAGTCCGGCGTCGCTGGCCGGCCCTCCAGGCGTCACCGCTTCGAGGCGCGCGCCCAGACTGTCGGTCGCCGGATCCGACTGGGTGTTCACAAGCACCCCGACGCGCGCCTTCTGTTCGCCGAACGTGAACGACCACGCCCGCGGCAGCGGCTCCCCTTGGGCCGGTAGCCGCGTCGGCAGACCCACCGCCGCCACGCCCGCCGCCACTACCCACACTCGCCAAACCCTCATCGCACCCTCACAATCCCACGTAGGCCGCGCGCGTCACATGCACGTCAACGAGCTGCTGCATCAAGTCCACCCGATTGCGCCAGAGCTGCACGAGCATGCGATCTGCCGAACCGCCGTTCACCTCTCCGAGCTCAGCATCGACCGCGGCGATCCGGTCCTCGAGCGCCGCCGCCAAGGCGGCCGCGCGTCCCGTCTCGACCCGCGAGCCGGGGTCATAGCGCTGCAACGCGGCTTCGAGCGACGCCGACTGTTGTTTCGCTTGGGCGAGCTGCGTCGCGTATCCCCGCTGGGTCCGGAAGGGCTGCACCACGAGCAGCCCGGCCACGACGGCCGCTGCCGCCAGACCGCTCGCCACCCACCGACGCCGCCGCGCCACCCGCGCTGCTGCGACGCGGGCCCGGATCACCGGCCAGCGATCGCGCGCCGGCCTGAGCGACGGCAACGCCTTGAGCTGTGCCACGCGTTGATACACTGCTTCTAACTCGCCGCGACACAGGGGACAGGCCTCGAGGTGTTGCCGCGCCCAGACCGACCCTTCGTTGGCGCGAAGCGCAAGCAAATCATCCATCGTGCAATGCATCATCGAGTGGCTCCCTCCTCATCCAACATGCGCCGCAGGCGCACGTGCGCCCGAGCGAGCTGCGATTTGGAGAAGCTGACGGTTTTGCCGGTCATTTCCGCAATCTCTTCATGAGTGTATCCCTCGACATCGTGCAGCCACACGACCGCGCGTGCCGTTTCGCTGAGTTGGTCGAACGCCCGTTCGAGGTCCACCTGAAGCGGAACCCCGGCCGGGGCGGTGCTGCCGGTGAGCGTCTCGTCGAAGTCCTCTTCCGCCCGGACACGCTCCCGGCGAATGCGCATCAGCGCCTTGGACGACGCAATCCGCCGCACCCACGCCCACAGCTGCCCGTCACCCCGATAGCTGCCGATGCTTCGGACGATCTCCAGAAACGTCTCCTGCACCACGTCCTCAGCTTCCTCGGGCCGGCGCAGAATGCGCCGCGCGAGGTTGTAGACCGGCGTCTCAAACGCGCGATACAACTGCTCCAAGGCTTCGATCTCACCAGCCTTGGCGCGCGCGATGAGGGTATCAGGGAACGCGATCGAGATAGCCATCTCCTGCAAGCTATGATGCCGAATCCCTCTGGAGCGTTGCAGGCCAGGTCGCGCGGCGTAAGTGATTGGCGCCTTGGAAGTTGGCTGACGCCGGGGTATCTTTTCCGCTATGCCCGCCCAGTCCCCCCCGGATCGCGCCACCCTGGACGCCTGGTTGCACCACTGGCAGGACGAATCGGACGCCGCCTACCTGTACGACGTCCTCGCCACGAAGGAGCCCGACCGAGCAAAGCAGGACATCTACCAGCGCCTCGCCGCCGTGGAGCGCCGCCACACGGACCTGTGGTCGAAGCTCCTCGGGGAGCACGGGCATACGGTCCCAGCCGTGCCGGTGCCGTCGGCGGGCGCACGGTTCATGGCGTGGCTCGGGCGGCGGTTTGGGCCCCGCTACTTGCTTCCGCTCTTGCTGCGCGAAGAAGGCCGCGAAGTCAAAGGATACATGGACCTGTACACGGAATCCCGGGGCGACGATGCGCGGCAGGTGTCCCTCACCCTGGCGAAAGAGTCCGCCGAGCACGCCGAGACGCTCGGGCATCTGGCTGGGCGGAGTGCCGAGCCTTGGCACCACACCGGCTCGGGCGGCTTCGTGCGCAACGTCGTCTACGGATTCAACGACGGGTTGACGGCGAACCTCGGCCTGGTCGCGGGTGTGATCGGCGCCGCGGTGACCCCCCATGTCGTACTCGTGTCGGGACTCGCCGGGATGATCGCGGACGCCTTGTCCATGGGCGCCTCCGGGTACCTGGCGGCGAAGAGCGAACAGGAGGTCTACGCCCACGAGATCGCCATGGAGCAGGAAGAGATCCGGTTGATGCCCGACGTCGAGCGCGAGGAGCTCGCGCTCCTCTATCGAGCCAAGGGCATCGATGCGGAACTCGCCCAACGCATGGCGGCCGATGTCATGCGGGACCCGGCCCGGGCATTGGACGAGCAGGTTCGCGAGGAATTGAAGATCGGCGAGGCCCACGCGACGCCCTTCAGGGAAGGCTGGGTCACGGGCACCGCCACCGCCATCGGCGCCTTCATTCCCGTCGCGCCGTTCATGGTGCTCTCGGGTCCGGCCGCCGCGTGGATCGCCTTTGTGATCGCGATGCTCTCGCACTTCCTCGTCGGCGCGGCCAGGAGCCTTTTCACCGGGCGCGGCACTCTCCGCAGCGGCAGCGACATGTTCCTGGTCGGCCTCGGCGTCGCGGCCGTGGGCTACGTGGTCGGAGGCCTCCTAGGACGAGTGTTGTAACGGGCGTTTGCGAGGGTGCCGCGCGGCCGGGCGCGGGCCCGGGACCCTACACAACGAGATTCAGCACCCGGTCGGGGACGTAGATCGTTTTTCGGATCGCGTGTCCGTCCACGAACTTCCGCACCGTGGGATCGGCGAGCGCGAGTTCGCGCACCTCCGCCTCGCCCAGGCCCCGGGGAATCGCGAGGCGGCCCCGCAAGCGGCCGTTCACCTGTACGGCGATCTCGACTTCGTCACCCGCGGCGAGCCGTTCGTCGTGCACGGGCCAGCGTGCCGTGAAAATCGACGCGCCGTGACCGAGTCGCGTCCACAGCGCTTCGGCGAGGTGCGGCGCGTACGGAGCGAGCATGACGAGGAGCGGTTCCACCGCGGGCCGATTTCCTCGACTCTCCTCACGGACCAGGTTCACGTACTCCATCATCGCGGCGATCGCGGTGTTGTAGTCGAGCTGCTCGGTGTCCGCGGTGACCTTCCGGATCGTCTGGTGGAGCTTCCGTTCGATCGCCGCGGACAAGGGTTGGGCCGGGGCTCCCGCCGCTTCGTGCGCGAGCAGCCACACCTTCTCCAGAAACCGGCGGATTCCTGTGATCCCCTCGTCCCGAAAGTCACCGCCTTCCTGAAACGACCCGAGGAACATCAGGTACATCCGGAAGGTGTCTGCCCCCCACTTTTGGATGTAGGTGTCGGGGATCACGACGTTGCCGCGCGATTTGGACATCTTCGCCCCGTCCTTGACGATCAGGCCATGGGCGCGGAGACGAGGAAACGGCTCCTCAAAATCCACGTGACCGAGCTCGCACAGCACCATCGTGATGAACCGCGCGTAAAGCAGATGGAGTACGGCGTGCTCGTTGCCGCCGATGTAGCTCGTGACGGGGAGCCAGCGCTTCGTGCGGGCGACATCCCACGCTCGATCGTCGGAGTCCGTGGAGGGATAGCGCAAGAAGTACCAGGACGAGTCGAGGAAGGTGTCCGAGACGTCCGTTTCGCGCCGCCCCGGGGCGCCGCAGCGAGGACAGGGGACGAAATACCATTCCCGATGCCGCGCGAGCGGGCTCACTCCGGTGTCGTCGGGCCGGAAATCCTCGATCAGCGGCAACTCAACCGGCAGATCCTGCTCAGGCACGCCGACGGGTCCGCAGTCGGGACAATAGATGATGGGAATCGGCGGACCCCAGTAGCGCTGCCGCGAAATGCACCAGTCGTGGAGGCGATACTGCACTCGCGGCGTGGCGAGGCGCCGTTCGCCCAGCCATGCGACGATGCGGCGCCCCCCGTCGAGGCATGACAGACCGTCAAACGCACCGGAATTGACGAGCGTGCCGTCGACCGCCTCGAATGGCAGGGGCTCCTCGGCCCGCCCCACCACCCGCACGATCGGCAGCGCGAACTGCGTGGCGAAATCGAAGTCCCGGGCGTCGTGCGCCGGGACGCCCATGATAGCCCCGGTGCCGTACTCCATCAGCACGTAGTCGGCCGCCCAGATCGGAATCGCGGCACCCGTGGCGGGGTTGCGGGCGTACGTTCCGAGGAAGACCCCGGATTTCCGCTTTTCGCTCGCCGCCACCTTTCGCGTCACGACGTCCTTCGCCGCCACCTCGCGCTGGTACGCCCGGATGGCGTCGAGACGGTCCGGAGTCGTGAGGGCGTCGACGAGCGGGTGCTCGGGGGCGAGCACGAGGTAGGTCGCGCCGAAGACGGTGTCGGGCCGAGTCGTGAACACGGTAATCGGGCGGCCGACTGGCGTCTCGAAGATCAGTTCCGCCCCCTCGCTTTTCCCGATCCAGTTGCGCTGCATCGCGACCGTGCTTGCCGACCAGTCGAGCCCCTCGAGGTTCGCGAGCAGGCGCTCGGCGTAGTGCGTGATGGAGAAGAACCATTGCTCGAGAAACCGCTGCTCGACTTTGACGTCGGGGTGGCGCTCGCAATAGCCGTCGATCACTTGCTCGTTAGCCAGCACCGTCTTGCACGCCGGACACCAGTTGACGGCCGCCTGCTTGCGGACCGCGCGCCCGGCCTTGAACAGCTGCAGAAAGATCCACTGGGTCCAGCGGTAGTAGCGCGGATCCGTGGTCGACAGCTCGTGGCGCCAGTCGAACATTCCGCCGAAGCGACGCAGCTGCCGGCGGAACGTGGCGATATTCCGCGGAATGAGACGCGCCGGATGCTCGCCGACGTTGAGCGCGTAGTTCTCCGAGTGTATGCCGAAGGCGTCGAAGCCGATCGGCTCGAAGACGTCATAGCCCTGCAGCCGCTTGAAGCGGCCGAAGATGTCGGCGCCCGTGAACGCGAACATGTTCCCGACGTGCAGGCCCTCGGCCGACGGGTAGGGGAACATCATGAGGTTGTAGAACGGTCGCGCCGCGCGGTCGAGGTCGGGCTCGTTCGTGCGCTCCCGCGCCCAGCGCTCCTGGGCCACTGCCTCGACCGTCGCGGGGTCGTACACGGGCGGGGTGGTCATGCGTGCTGGAAACTAAGCGGCCTTGCCCGCGTGTGAAACGGGCCCTAAGCTTAGCCACCCGCCCGATGAGCACGCGTTTTCAGCAACAGCTACGTTCGAGCTTCCTATTCACGGGGGTCGCAGGGGCCGCCGCCCTGGCCGTCGCCGTCGCGCTGGCCGGCGGGCAAAACGCGCGCCAGACCCTCGAGCGCCTCGCCAACGAGCGCGACCGTGCCGTGGCGACGAACGTCGCCGCCCTCGTCACGAACTATTGGCGGGAACGGCGCCACGAGACGGACGAGCTCGCGCGACGTCTGTCGACCCGCGCCGGGATCGTGCCCGACGCCGCGCTCGGCGCCTTCCTGCGCGACTACGTCCAGCACTCGGACCTCGCCGACTTGCTCGTGGTCGACGGTCGCGGCGACCCCGCCGCGGGATCGGCGCCGCTCGAGCGTCGAGCCTATCGGGCCGACGCCTGGTGGCAGGTGGTCTTGCGAGACGGAAGCGTCGAGGGAACGGGCGACTCGTCGAGCCGCGCGCTCTACTACGCCGTCGCGCTCCGCCAGCCGGGGCTGGCGCGACCCGTGGGGGTGTTGCGCGCCACCCTGCCCCTTTCCGCCTTGGTGCGACTGCTTGCGTCGTCGGCCGCTGACGATGCCGTGTATCTGTGCGTGATCGATCGCGCGGGACGGCTCCTCGCTACCCCTGATACCTCGGCGCTGCTCCACAGCATCCCCGACGCGGAGGCGATCCCCCGCGACACGAGGGCCGTCAACGTCCTCTGGCGCCGGGGCGGGGCTACGGAGCTCGTCGTGTCGGCGCCGGCTAACGAGGGGCGCTGGTGGGTGCTTTACCGCCAGCCAACCGCGCTTGCTTACGCCGCAGTACGAACGACGCTGCGGACGATCGCCCTCGGTGCGATTGCCGTCCTCGTGCTCGTCCTCCTGCTCGTGTGGCGCCTCGCCGCCTGGCTCACCGACCGGGTGACCGAGCCGGTCCGCGCGGCCGGGGCGGTCGCGACCCGCATCGCGGGCGGGGATCTGTCCGCCACCGTGCTCGCGCAGGGGGCCGGCACAGGCGAGGTCGGAGAGCTTCTTTCTGCCGTCCATACGATGGTCGTGGCGCTGCGGCGGCTCGTCGGCGCGATCCGGAGCGCCGCCGACGAAGCAGCAGCCATGGCGGCGGAGATCTCAGCGTCGACCGAGCAGATGAGCGCCTCGACCGAGGAGATGTCGGCCACCTGCCAAGACCTGTCGCGCCGCGCGGCGGAGCAGGCGCAGCTCATTCGCGGCGCGGCCGGCGACACGACCAAGATTCTCGAGATCATCACGATCGTCGCCGCGGGGTCGGAGGATTCCGTCCGACGAAACGCGACCGTGGCTACGCTCGCCCGTCAGAACCGCGAGGTCCTCGATCAGAGCACGGCGCAGCTCGCCCACCTGGCCGAAGAGGTCGCCCGCGGGGCGGCCGAGGCGGACGCCCTCGCGGCGGCCTCGGCCGAGATCCAGAAATTCGTCACTCAGGCAAAGGCCGTGGCAACGCAGACCAACATGCTCGCCCTCAACGCGGCGATCGAGGCGGCGCGAGCCGGACCTCAGGGCCGCGGATTCGCCGTGGTCGCCGATGAAGTGCGCAAGCTCGCCGCGGTGGCCGCCGCGGCCGCGGGCGACACGGCAGAGATGGTGCGCACCGTGCTGACCCGAGTCCAGGCGACACGTGAACGGCTGCTTGCGCTGGCGAAGGTGGGGGCGGCCGCGCGCGAGGCCGCCCAGACGGCGGCCCAGGGGCTCGCCACGGTGGCCACGGAGGCGGCGGCAAACGACGCCTGGAGTCGCGAGATCGCGGCGTCGACGGCCGAAGTCCGGTCGCTCGTAGACGAGATCACCGGCCGCCTTGGCAGCGTGGCACTTGGAACTGAAGGGCTGCTCGCGGCGGCCCAAGAGATCGCCGCCTCAAGCGAGGAGCAGAGCGCGTCGACTGAGGAAATCGCCGCGTCCGCAAACCAGCTGGCCGAAGCGGCGGACCGTCTGAGCGGTGCCGTCAAGTCCTTCCGGTTGCTCGGCGACGAGGCCGCGCCCGTCCAGACGGCTGCGGACTAGGGTTCGGCGACTGGCCCGAGGTATGCGAGACGCACTCGCAGCACATCGGGGAGACGGGCGAGCGCGTCGAGGACAGCCTCGGGGAGTGGTTGATCCACGGTGATGGCAGCCAGCGCGTCCTGGCCGGGCGCGGTGAGCCGCGCCTGGTGGTAGCTCCCAATGTTGATGCCGGCGCGCCCGAGCATGGTGCCGACGTTCCCGATCACGCCAGGCACGTCGCGGTTGCGAATCACAAGCATCCAACCTTCGGGCGCGACATCGATCCGGTAGTCTCCCACGCGTATGACGCGGCTCTGGGCGTCGCCCACGGGCGCCCCGGCGACGCGGACCGGTCCCTGGACCGTGTCGAGCGCCACGGTCACGGTGGTCTTGAACCCGGGTTCCGGCGCGGCGCTCCTGCGCGAGTGCCGGATCCCCCGCTCCTCCGCGAGCAGCAGCGCGTTCACCAACGTCACGGGCTCAACGCCCATGCCGGCCAAGAGTCCCTCGACTGCCGCCATCAACACGGGCCGCGGGGCCGCGTCGTCGCTGCCGCCATAGGCCACCTCGATCCCGGTCACCGGGCCCTCGGCGAGCGCGAGGGCAAGGCGGCCCAAGCGCCGTGCGAGCTCGAGAACTCCGGCGAGCCGCCGGAGCGCCTCGCCCGCGATTCCGGGCACGTTGAGCGCCCCCGAGAGATCCCCCTGTAGCAGCGCCTCCCGGACGGCGCTGCAGGTCTCCGTGCTCACCCGCTCCTGCGCCTCCGCCGTGGAGGCCGCGAGGTGCGGCGTGAGGATCACGCGCTCAAGCCGCCGCAGCGGCGAATCCGCGGCCAAGGGCTCGGTGGCGAACACGTCCAGCGCGGCCCCCGCGAGACGGCCGTTCTCGATCGCCGCCACGAGCGCCATTTCGTCAACGAGCTCGCCCCGGGCGGTGTTGACGAGCACGGCGCCGGGTTTCATGACCTGAAGCCGGTCGCTGTTGATCAGGCGCTGCGTCTGGGGCGTCAGCGCGAGGTGCAGCGAGACCACGTCCGACGCCCGCAAGAGATCCTCCAACCCCACGACCTTCACGTGGAGCTCGGCAGCTCGCTCGGGCGCGAGATACGGATCGTGCGCCAGGACGACCATCCCGAATGCTCGGGCGAGTGAGGCCACGTATCCGCCGATGCGGCCGAGGCCCACGAGCCCCAGCGTCTTGCCGCGGAGTTCCGTGCCCTCGAACCGCTTGCGGTCCCATTCGCCGCGCCGCATCGCCTCCGCCGCCCACGGGACGCGCCGCGCCAGGGCGAGTAGCAGCGCGAGCGTGTGCTCGGCCGCGCTGATGGTGTTGGCGCCCGGCGCGTTGATGACCGCGATCCCCCGCCGCGTGGCCGCGGGCACGTCGATGTTGTCGACACCGACGCCGGCGCGCGCAACGATCAAAAGGTGAGGCGCGTGGCTCAGCAACGCCGCGGTCACCCGGGTCTCGCTCCGGACGATGAGCGCGTGCGCGTCCGCGAGCGCGCGCTCGAGTTCCGCGACGGGCCGGCCGGCGAGCAGCACAACTTCGATCTCGGGTGCCTCCCGCAGGCGCTCAAGACCAGCGTCGGCGACGCGATCGGCGACCACCACCCGAAAGCTCACGCGAGCGCTCGCTCGAGAAGCGCCAGCAATTCATCGAGCGCCTGCACGCTGTGGTCGCCCATGTGGCCGATGCGGATGGTCGAATCCTTGAGCGCCCCGTATCCCGACCCGATCGTCCACCCGTCCCGCTTGAGCGCACCGACGAGGTCCGGGGCGACCTTGCCCTCTGGGACCTTGAGACAGGACACCGTCCAGCTGCGCCGCCCTTCCGGCGGGAGATAGGAGACGCCGTGTGCGGCGCTCCACTCCTCTACCCGGCGGCGCATCGCGTCGTGGCGTTTCCACCGCGCCTCAATGCCGCCCTCCCGCTCGATGCGCGCCAGCTGGACCTCAAGGGCGTAGAAGAGAGAAATCGCGGGCGTATTGGTCGGCTGGAACTTGCGTGTGGCCTCCTCGAAGGCCACGAGGTCGAAGTATTGACCGCGGGCGGGCAGCGTGCGAGCGCGTTCCCGCATGCGGTCGGAGGCCACGCCGAGCGCCAACCCCGGGGGGAGCGCGAGCGCCTTCTGCGAGCCCGTGAACGTGAAATCGAGGCCCCAACGATCCGGCTCGACCGGGGAACCGGCGAGCGAGGTGACGGCATCAACGAGGAGCAACACGTCGTCGAACTCGTGCACAACCGCGGCCAGGGCGGCCACGTCTTGCAGCACGCCCGTCGACGTTTCGGAGTGGACCACCGTAACAGCGTCGACGGGCGTGCGGTGGAGCGCGTCGCGGAGCATGTCGGGCTCGACCGCTTGCCCAAGGGGCACGTCGAGGCGGATGCCCTCCTTGCCACAGGCGCCCACCAGTTTCGCGAATCGGTCGCTGAACGAGCCGTTGACGAGCGAGAGGGCGCGCCGACGCACGCCGTTGCGCACGGCGAGTTCCATGAACCCCGTGGCGGACGCGGTGCCCACGAGGACCGGATGCGCGGAGCGGAACACGCGCCCGAGCGGGGCGGCGAGGCTTGCGAGGAGCCGCTCCATCGTTGCCGACCGGTGGCCGATCATCGGCCGCTGCATCGCCGCCAGGACGTCCGGATGGACGTCGGTCGGTCCCGGGAGGAAGAACCGACCGAAGGCTGGGATGGGTGAGGTCACGGCACCACGTCGACGGGTTTCACCCCATCGGTCACCACAGACAGAGGGATCTCCGGCCGTGGGGCGAGCAGACCGGGGACGGCCGCCTTGTTACACACATCGAGGGCAACGCAGTACAGGGTGATCTCCACTGGGTTCAGGATGTCGAGGACCTGAGGACCGTTGTCGTTCGAAAAGACGTCGAAGCGATGCTTGTGCAGGAGAATATCGCCTCCATGTAGCCGCAGCGGGGCGGCGGCGGGCGCGGAGCAGAAAATCTCAACGGCGGCCCAGAGCCGTGTCAACGGCCTGAACGAGTGTGTTAGGACCGCGAGCGGCAGAGCGCGGTTCGTCGCGAGGCGTGCGGGTGTCGATGGCGGCTCGCCGGGCGCCCGGGCTACAGCTTGAGCACCACCGCGATCTCGTCGCAGCAGTTCTGCCGCGGACAGCGGGTGCAGTCCGCCCATACTTTCAGCGGAAAACGCTCCCGCTCGGACGGCACAAAACCGAGCGCCAGAAAGAACGCCGGTTTGCGGGTGAGCGCGAGAAGCTCGTCGAGCCCGGCGGCCCGGCCTTCGGCGATGATCGCCTGCGCAATCGCGCGGCCGAGCCCCGCCCCCTGGTACACCGGCAGCACCGCGAGCGCCGCGATTTCACCCAGCTCGCGCGAGTAGACCTTGAGCGATCCGCACGCTACGACCGTGCCGTCCGGCGCCGCGGCCACGACATATTCCCTTATGTGGCGGCAGAGGTCGTAGTCGCTGCGCGGAAGCAGGTCGCCCGTGGCGACATACGGCGCCATGAGCGCCTCAAGCTGGGGCACGTCGCTGAGCCGCGCGGGGCGAAGCGTGACCGCGCCTGCCGACCGAGGGACGCCGATCGCCATCGTGCTCAGGCCAATACCTCTTCCAAAATGTCCATGCCCCGCGTGAGCTCCGGGACGGTGATCACGAGCGGCGGCAGCAGCCGCACAACCGACGGCCCCGCCGTGGCGACGAGCAGCCGCCGCTCTCGGGCGGCGGCCACGACCGGCGCGGCGGGCTCCGCGAGCTCAATCCCCCACATCAAGCCGCGGCCCCGGACACCGCGCACGCGGGGCGTGCGACGGGCGAGCTCTGCCAGGCGCTCGCCGAGCCACGTGCCTACGCGCCGGACCGATGCGAGAAACTCCGCCGCACCGATCGTCCGGACGACGTCGAGGGCGACGCTCGCCACGAGCGGACCGCCGCCGAACGTGGTCGCATGGTCTCCGGGGCTCAACGCGGCCGCGACGTCGTCTGTGAGCAGCACGGCGCCCATCGGCAGCCCTCCCGCCAAGGGCTTCGCCAGCGTCACCATGTCGGGCCGGACGCCCGTCTGCTCGTAGGCGAAGAGCGTGCCTGTCCGCCCTAGTCCGCACTGGACTTCGTCGAAGATCAGCGCCACGTGCCGTTCGTCGCAGATCGCCCGCAACCAGGCGAGCCAAGCCGGGTCGATCGGGTGCACGCCGCCTTCCCCCTGGACCGGCTCGATGATCACCGCGGCCGTGCGCTCGGCCGAGATGCCGCGCTCGGCGGCGGAACGGTCGCCGAGCGGCAGAATCGCGATCTCGGGAACGAGGGGCTCGAACGGCCGGCGGTAGTCCGGGCGGTCGGTTGCGGCCAGGGAGGCGAATAGCCGCCCGTGGAAGGAGCCGGTGAACGCGACAATCCCCGGCTTTCGCGCCCACTTCCGGGCGAACTTGAAGGCGGCCTCGTTCGCCTCGGCGCCGGAATTGCAGAAGAACGCCTGGTCGGCGCACGAGCGCGCCACGAGCTCCTCGGCCAAGCGCTCGCCCGGCTCAGAGCGGAACAGGTTCGAGATGTGGACCAGGCCCGTCGCGAGGGCGCGTTCTATCGCCCCGCGGATGACGGGGTGGTTGTACCCCAAGGCGTTGACGCCAATGCCGGCGACGAAGTCGAGGTAGTGCGTGCCGTCCTCTGCCACGAGCTCGCAGCCTTCGCCGGCTGTGAAGAGCTGGCTCGCGCGGGTATAGACGCCCAGGAGCGAGTTGCCGGTTGCGGGAGTCGCGGTCATGCAGGCTGCGCGGCGGCGGCCACAATGCGGGTGCCCGCCAGTGAACTGTCGAACAACGTCAGGTCGCCGATCCGCACCGCCCGGGCGCCACCGGCAAGCGCACCCGCGGCCGCCCGCAGCTTCGCCGCCATACCACCCGTCGCGACGCCTGTGGCGATCAATCCTTCTATCTCCGAAACCGCGAGCTCCGGATGCGCGACGCCTCGCACGCGCACGCCGGCGACGTCCGAGACGAACAGGAGCTCCTCCGCCTGCAACGCCGCCGCCACGGCCGCCGCCGCGTTGTCCGCGTTGACGTTGAGCGGCACGGCATCGGCCCGCCCCGCCTCGGGGGCAAGCGGCGCGATGACCGGCGTCAGCCCCGCTCGAAGGAGGCTCTCGAGGAGCGCCGCACGCACGACGGCGATGTCCCCCACGTGGCCCAACACCTCCGACACGCGATGCCCTTCGAGCAGGCCCCCGTCGGCACCGCACAAGCCGACCGCGTCGATGCCCGCGTCGCGGAGCGCGCCGACGACCTGCCGGTTCACGGGGCCGGCGAGCACCATCTCGACCACCGCGGCGATCTCAGGCGTCGTCACCCGCAGGCCGTCCCGCTTTTCCGCCGAGAGCCCGAGACGTTCCGACATCGCGGAGATCGCACGCCCACCGCCGTGGACCACCACCAGGGGCTCGGACAGGGAGAGCGCGCGCGCGCAGCTCTCGAGCCACCCCGGCCGATCGAGCTCGTTGCCGCCGATCTTCACGACGCGCACGTCTAGCATGCGAGTCCCGTCGTTTCCGGCAGGCCCAACATCACGTTCATGTTCTGGATGGCCTGGCCCGCGGCCCCCTTCACGAGGTTGTCGATTGCCGCGACCACCGTCAGGCGCGGCCGCCGCACGCCGGCGACGGCGACGACGCCGATCGCCACGCGGTTGCGGTACACGACGTCGCGGAGCGCGGGCAGCCGGCCGTTCGTGATCTGGATGCACGGCTCGCCCGCGTAGGCCGCCTCGAACAGGCCTTCGGCCCCCGCCTGGTCCAAGGGGTCGGTGAGAGCGATGTGAATGGTCTCGAGAATCCCCCGGCGTACCGGGAGGAGATGCGGGGTGAAGACGAGATCGCCCTCGAAGCCCGTTTCCCGCGCGAGTGTCGTCCGCACCTCGGGGAGATGGCGGTGCGTATTGCCCGCGCTGTAGGTGCGGAAGTCCTCAGCCACCTCGCCGAAGAGGAGTTCGCGCTTCGGGGCCCGCCCCGCACCCGTGACCCCCGAGGCGGCGTCGATGATCACGGCTTCGTCGGCGACCAGGCCGCGGCGCGCGAGTGGAATCAGGGCCAGCAGGGCGGCGGTCGGATAGCAGCCCGGGTTCGCGACGAGATCGGCACCCGCCACCCTGGCGCGCGCCACTTCGGTCAGCCCGTACACCGCCTCGGGGCTGAGCCGGAAGTCGGCCGACAAGTCGACCGCCCGCGGACCGGCCGCGCGCACTGCGTGCACGTATCGCGCGGAGACGCCGTGCGGCAAGCAGGAGAACACGACCTCGGCGCGCGCAAGCGGCGCGTCCGCGAGCCGCACCAAGCGGTGTCCTTCCAGCACCTCCCCCGCCGCCGTCTCAGCGGTGGCAAAGGCAACCGAGGCCCCCGGATGTTGGGCCAGGAGCCGCAGCAGCTCCTGTCCGACATACCCGGAGGCCCCGAGGACGCCCACAGGGACCGGTGCATGAATATTCATTCGGTCGAGAAATTATACGGACGCCAGAACCCTCGGGCAAGGGTTCATTCGACCTTTGCGAGCCGTGGGCTGGGTCGATACGATCGCCCGACTTTGGCGCACGGTTGCCCCTCGACGCGAACGACGTCGGCCGTAAAGTCGAAGCGCCCCTGGAACAAGCTCGACCCCACGCCGTAGGCGTCGACGGGCACGCCCAGCTCCTCGAAGCGGCGGATCTTCTCCACGGTGAAGCCGCCGGAGACCACGATCTTCACGGCGGCGAAGCCCGCGCGGTCGAGTGCCGACCGCACGTTCCCGACGAGCTGCGGATTCACGCCGGTCGGCTTGAAGGTGCCCATCTCCGGAATCACCGATCGGTCCACGAGCGTCTCCGCGGTGTCGAGCCGGACTCCATAGAGCCGCGCGCCAAGTGCGCGCGCGACGGCGAGCGACGTCTCCACGCAGTCGTTGTCAAAGTCCACGAGCGTGATCAGGCGCACGTCGGGCGACATGGTGTCGGCAAACTTCCGGGAGGCGAGCACGGTGTCCCCCCCATAGGCCGCGATCAGCGCGTGTGGCACGGTGCCGATCCCCTCCGAGCCCCACCACGAGGCTTGGGCGTCCGTCGAGACCCCGATCGCGCCGGCGATGTGCGCCGCGTACCCGTCGCCGGTCTGGACGAGCCAGTGATCGTGACGAGCCGGGAAGAACATCACTTCCTTTGGCTTCGCCGCGTCGACGACGAGTCGAGTGTTCGTGCCCACGCGGGTCCGCCGCGCGAGCACGCCGAGGTACAGCGTCTCGAGATTCGCGAAAGCGTCGTACGGCCCCTCGATGAGCAGCACCGTCTCCCAGGGCTCGATTGAGTCGCCGTCATACAGCGCGCGCACCTCCAGCTCGTCCCAGCGCTCGCTGCAAAGCTTGAGAATCGCGATCGCCTCGTCGATCCCGCCGAGGAACGCCCGTGACTTGGCGAAGACCTGCATCGTGACGCTCGGCCGGTGCCGGTCCTTGAGCAGCACCTCGCGGGCCCGGACGAAATACTTGTCGGAGTAGTACCCGGCCCGCATACGCTCCACCGGCAGGTGGAAGATGGCGGGATCGAGTCGCGTGCGGCCCATGAGCCGAATATCGCCGCTCAACGCGCGACGGGCCACGCGAAGACGGCAACCAGCGTGTCGCGCGCCGACACGGGAAGCCGGTGGGCGACCGTGTTTAACCGCCCACATACGGTCGAGGCGGGCACTGCCGACGCCGGATCGGTGACGCGCAGGCACACGCGATCGACGTCGAGGTCAAGCACGCTGTCGGCGAGCGTGGGAACCGCGGAGCCGCGCGCGAGCCGCACATCCAACGCCCGGGCGGCGCCACGGCCCAGGACGAACCGCACGCGGCTGCTGGGTCCGTCGACGGCGAGGTCGAGCACTTCCGGGGCGCTCGTCGAGTCCCCGCGCACGAGCATCATCCGCACCTGTGCGCGGCGCGGGGGCAGTACGGCTTCCACGGCGATCGCGACCGAGGAGTCTGCCGTCTCGTAGCTCTCCTCGGGCGATGTCTCCCCACCGACGTACGCGCGTGTCGCGACAAGCGTGAGCCACACCGCATCCGCGCCCTCAGACCCCGGACCGAAGGGATAGAGCCGCACGGACCGCCCCCAGGGAACCCGCACCGCTCGGCGATACGCCTCTTCCTCCCAGATCGGCAGGCCGCGGCGCGAATGGCCGGCGCGGCGCCGTGTCACGAACGCCCCCGTCAGGGCGACCGTGTCCTCGTCGCTCGTCGCGCCGACGATTCCCTCGAGGACCGCGGTGTCGGTTCGCACGGAGAGGCGGAGCTCGGTCGCCTCGGGCCCGCTCACGGAGCCGGCCGCGACGAATCGGGTGTGCCCGCCTGAGCGCGCGAACACCCGCACCGTGTAGGCGACCCGGAACCCCGGAGCTTGGGCCAGCGCGGTCGCCGCGACCATCGCGCCCGTAAGTGCGCGACTACTCGACCACGAACGCGGCACGCGATGCCTCCCAGCGGAGCGAGCCGGGGGCGCCCCAATGCGCGTTCGCGAGCCACCCGAGCGCCGCCCCGGCGGTCGCCGCCGCGGCGAGCCATGCGACTAAACGCCGAGTGCCGAGAACGGGCCTGGGCACGGTCCGCGCCTGCGGTTGCCCGGCCGCACGCGCGAGCGCGGCCCGAAGCTCGAGGTGACTCGCCCGAGCTCCTGCACAGGCCGGGCAGCTGGTCAGGTGATGGGCGAGCGCCGCGCGCTCGGCGAGCGTCAGTTCGTCATCGAGCTCGGCGTCGATCTGTTGGGCCCAATGCGCGTGATCGGTCATCTAGAGCTCCTCCCTCACCTGGTAACGGAGGCGGCGTCGTGCAAGCCAGCGCACGCCCAGCGCATCGACCAGGGCACGCACGGCCCGATTCCGCAGGCCATACTTCGTCCGGCCGAAGCGACGGGCCCGATGCCGCACCGGGCACTCGACCACCTTCCCGCCCTGGAGCCTGATCAGGGTCGGCAGGAAGCGGTGCATGCCGTCGTACAGCGGCACGGATCGAAGGACGTCGGCGCGGAACGCCTTGAGGGAGCACCCCGTATCACGAACCGAGTCCCCCGTCAGCCCATTGCGGACCGCGTTCGCGACGCGGCTCTGCACGCGCTTCCAGACCGAATCCCGCCGCTCGAGACGGTACCCCACGACGGCGCTCGCACGCTCGGAATCAAGCGCTTCCAAGAGGATCGGGATGTCGGCCGGGTCGTTCTGCAAATCCGCGTCGAGAGTCACGATCACGCGCCCTTTGGCCGCCCGACTCCCGGCCGCCACCGCGGCCGTCTGGCCCGCGTTGGCGGCAAACGCGATGATGTGAAGCTCGGGGTAGAGCCCCTTCAAGTCCTTCAGCGTCGAGAACGACCCGTCGGTCGAACCGTCGTCCACAACCACGACCTCGTACGTGCGACCCGCGGCTTGCAGCACTGCCGCGAGTTCACCAAGCAGGGTCGCGAGGCTGTCCTCCTCGTTGTAGACCGGTATGACTACGGACAGCTCGGGGCGCCCGATTGTCCGTAACGACAGACTCTGGGGCTTCGGGGTAAGGGCGGAGGCGGAGGTGGGCATGCGGTTCCCCACGGTTGTGTCGCGGCATGCGGTAGACCTTGGGCGAGGGTCCGCCGACCTCACGCGCGGAACGTAGACGGGCGACACGCGGCTCGGCAAGTTGACACGCTTCGCGCCGTTTGCTAGAAAGCGACCACCGTGCGCCACGACCCGAGGTCGTTTCGGGCGTTCCCCATGCGAACACTGCGGCTCTCGGCGCCCCGTCGCGCGTTGAATCGCAGCCGGCGCGCCGCGCTCGTGGCCCTCGCGATGGTGGTCGCGGCCGTCGTCCCGGCCTCCCTCCGCGCGCAGGGGGGCTGGCTGACCAATCTGTATCCCTACGCGTACTACAGCGGCATCGACGGCTGGTGGGGCGGAGGTCATTACGCCGTGACGAGTCCGGTTGCCGCTCCGGACCGTCCAGAGCCCTACGCCGCCGATCTGAGCCTCGATGCGAGCGGCAGCACCGCGGGGAGTTACCACTTCGTCGTCGGCGCCCGTGCCCCGGCTTACTGGCCCGGCTGGCGCGCGGCAATGACGCTCACCGCAGCGCGGGACAATCGCCTCGGTTTCTACGGGCTCGGGAACGACACGCCCTTTTCCTCGGACAGCGCCACCGCGACGGCTCCCTACTTCTACCGCGTCGCTCGGACGTATGCATCCGTGCGGGCCATCGTCGCACGCCGCATGACCGGCCCGGTACGCGTGTTCGTGAGCGCGACGGTCGAGCGCACGACGTTCCGTCCACTGGCGGGGCCGAGCGTCTTCGCGAGCGACCTGGCACGCGGGGCCGAAGGCGCGACCGGAGCGCCGTTCACTGACCGCGCGATGCAGGGCGGCATCGCATTCGACACTCGGGACGATGAGGTCGACCCGCATAGGGGCGTCCTAGTAGAAGGAGCGTTCGGGGGCGGCACCGGCTACACCCGCACGACCGCGTTCGCGCGAGCCTACGCACACCCGACGGCGCGGTGCGTCGTGGCTGCGCGGGTTGAGGGGCAAGACCTCGGGGGCAGCCCGCCCCTCGCGAGCGAGGTCACGATCGATGAAGGCGAGCAGGAGTTCTTGACGCTCGGCGGGTACCAGTCCCTCCGTGGCTACGACGACGCGCGGTTTCTCGGCACCGGGGCGTTGCTCGGCGGCCTCGAGGTACGTTACGCCGTCGTCCGGGCGCCGAGCGTCCTCGAGCTGAAGATTGTCGCTTTCTATGACGCGGGTCGTGTTTTTGGCCCGGGCGAGGGGTGGCGGCTTACGACCGCCGAGCTCCACCACGCAGCAGGCGGCGAGCTCGCGCTCCGGTTCCTCCGCAGGACGCTCGTCATCGCGGGCGTCGGGGCCGGCGCCGATGGGGCGCTGTTCTTGTTCGGCACGCAGTGGAGCTTCTGACGGCGCCCCGCGCGTCCCTCCGACGGCGCCGGCTGTGGGCGGCGCCATCAGGGCGCGTTAGATTCGCGGACCATGGCGCACGCCTCATTTACGCACCAGCGCCTCGCGCGCGCGGCGCTGGAACTGTTCACTACCCAGGGCTACCACCCCACCACGACACCCCAGATCGCGAAGCGCGCGGGTGTTGCCGAAGGAACGATCTACCGGCACTTCCCGAGCAAGCGGGCGCTGCTGAACGACCTCTACCGAGGCGCCGCTCGGTGGGCCGCGAAGCTCGCCAAAGAAGCCGCAGCGAAGGGTGGGCCGCCCCGGCGCGTGCTCGCAGACTTGGGGCGCGACCTCGTCGCGGGCGCCGCGCGCGAGCCGGCAGTGGTCCGGCTGTTCTTCTTGCAGGCGCATGGCGTCGACGTGGACGAGGAGAGCCGGCACGCCGGTCGCGAGTTCCGAGGCGCGCTGGAAACCCTGGTCGCGCAAGGGAAAGCGGATGGCTCCGTCAAACCGGGCGCGGCGGAGCTCTGGGCGACGATCTGGCTTGGAGTGGTGGGCCTGGCGTTGGACCGAGTGGCGGCCCGGGATTGGGCGCCCGATCACGCGAATGTCGCGACGACGCTCGAGGCTGCGTGGGACGCGATCGCGATCGCGAGCCCGAGCTCAGCCGCTGCGGTCAGCCCGCCCGGCGCAGCGTAAAGAGCTCGATCTCGGGAGGTACGAACACGCGAATCGGCACGCCCACCACCCCGATGCCCCGGCTCACGTACAGTTGGCTATCGCCCCGCCGGAACAGTCCCATCACGTACTTCGTAATCAGCTGCCCCGCCGACCATCCCAGGACGGGCAGATAGAATTGGCCGCCGTGAATGTGCCCGGCGAGCGTGAGGGGGATGCCGCGCGGCGCGGCCGAATCCCAGGCGCCGGGACGATGCGCGAGCAGGATCTTGAACGCTTCGGGGGGCGCAGCGCGCAGCGCGAGATCCACGTATCCGGGCTGCGGATCGTCCGCGCGCCAGTTCTCGGGATCGTCGATCCCAAGGAGGCCGAGCGTGGCACCCCCGCGTTCGACGACGTGGCATCCGTTTCGCACCAGCACGTGACCGGCGTCCCGCACCCCGCGCACCACGGCGTCCACGCCCGTGTAGTGATCGTGGTTGCCCAGCACCGTGACGCAACCGAGTGGGGCCGACAGATCGCGAAAGGTGCGCACGTAGGCCGGGATGTAGCTCGGGGAGATGTCGATCATGTCACCCGTCTCCACGATCAGGTCGGGGCGGAGCGCGTTGGCCTGCTCGACGATGGCGCGCATCTTGTCCTCCCCCATGTGCACCCCGGCGTGGAGGTCGGAGAGGTGGAGGACCGTTAGACCGTCCAGCGCGATCGGCAGCCCCGCGAGACTGAGCGTACGGAGCGTGACGAGCGGCATCCGGTAGGCGCTCCAGATGCCGTAGGTCGACACGGCCGCTCCGGCGCCAGCGTACGCGTAGGTGGCCCGCGCGAGAAACTGGCGGCGCGAGAGCTGCATGGGCTGGGCGTGGGACAGCTCGAAGGCAACGAGCGGATCGACACGACCGTGGTGCCACCGTTCGATCCAGCCCACGATCCAGAGAAGGGCTTTGACCCCGAGATACAGCACAACCAAGCCGCAGAACACCCAGCCCAGCATTTGCCAAGCGACCCAGGGACCCGTGTAGGGGATCCGCGCGATGCCCCAGATCGTGCCGAACAGGAGGCGGTGCGCGACGAAGAGCCACGGGAGGTTAAAGACCGCGAAGGTCCCCACGAGCAGCGATCGCACGAGGAGCGCTCGGCGGGGGTACCGGGGGTCAGGCAGGCGCTCATTGAGGTAGAGGTAGAGCAGGATCTGCGGCGCCATGAAGAGCAGCAAATAGATTAGGCGCATGTGCACTCGTACCCTCGCCGCGCTGGCGATGTTCGTCGTATGCTTGAGCGCACCGGCCACTGCCCAGCGTCTCTCATCGGCAGACCGGACGGCCCTGGTCGCCGAGCTGTGGAGCGTTCAGCGCACGACTTCGGCCGCGGCGTGGCGGGCCCACGTGGACTGGGACGCGGCGCTGGCCGATGGACTGCGCGCGGCGGCGCCCCCACAAAGCGATCTCCACTTCCTTCGCGTCCTCCGACAGATCCTCGCGCTGTTGGGCGACGGTCAAGCCGAGATCGTGCCTCCGCCCTGGCTCCGCGCCCGGCTCGCGCGCCCGCCGCTCCTGCTCGGAAGCGTCGAGCGCCGGCCCTTCCTGCTCGACTACGGCGACAACGCCGAACTGCGGGTCGCTCACCCCGACCGTCTGTCGGAGATCCTGGCCGTCCAGGGCGTTCCCGTCGAGGACTGGATCCGCGACTCGGTCCTCCCAGGCGTGGGCGGTGCGACCGCTGCGGCGCGGTGGTCACGGGCGGTGAGCGTCATGCTCGAAGGGGAGAAGGGGACGGCCGTGCACCTTCTTCTGCAACGCCCTGACGGCGAGCGTCGCGGAATCAGCGTGACTCGCACCGTCTCCGCCGACCATTGGCCGTTTGTGCCTCCGCCGGTGACCGTGGAGTCGCTCCCCGGCGGGATAGCGGTCGTGCACGTGCACACGCTGGCCGACGCGGACGTGATCGATCGCTTCGAGCGTGCGCTCTCCGGCATGACCGGCGAGCGGGCGCTCGTCCTCGACCTTCGGGACGTGAGCGACGGACGCCCCGACAATGCCTACGGCATCGTCGCGAGACTCACGCCGGAGCCCATCCCGGCGCCGCGGCGCCGCATGCCCATGTACCGGCCAGCCTTCGGCCTCCTGGAACGCCCGGAGTCGGCCGCCACGTGGGCCTGGCTTCCTCCGGACACCATCAAACCGAGGGGCGAGCACGGGTCCTTCACCGGACCGCTCGCCGTGCTCGCCTCGTCGACCACCGCAGGAGCGGCCGAGGACCTGCTCGCCGTGATCCGCGGGACCGGGCGAGGCGTGATCGTGGGCGCGCAATCGGCCGGCAGTCCCGGGGAGGGGCTCAGCGTGTCGCTCGGGAGCGGTTGGTCGGCCGAACTGTCCGTCCTGGGAGACGCGCTGCCCGATGGAACCCCCTTCGCCGGGACGGGCCTCACGCCCGATTTGCCCGTTACGCAGTCGGTCGAAGATTTCCTCTCCGGGCGAGACGTGGTGCTGGAGCGTGCCCAAGCCTACCTGGCGGCCGGTGGCCAGTAGCGGGCGAGCGCGCGCCGCTGGGCGTGCGCCGTGGTGCCAGGTCATGGGCCGTTCGACTCGCTCGTAAGAAGCAGCTCGTGATCGGGATCCAGCTCCAAGGCGGTTGGGACAAACGGGAGGTCGAACGACGCTCTCACGTCGGGGGAGAGCACCGGCATCCGTCGCCGCGCCCGAACCCCGCCCGGACCGACGAAGTCGAGCGATAGATCGGGAAGTCGAAAGACGCCCCAGCTCGCTGGCTGCACCTCTTCGAGCACGAGGCTCGCACGAGAAGACGTCGAGTCGCGCGTCGCCTGCCAACGGCACCGGAGCTTGGGATAGCCGGGTTGGTCGAGCCATTGATCGAAGAACCAACCCAGCGGCCGGCCCGCCGCACGCTCCATCACCGTCTGCAAGTCGCGGGACACCGCGGTGGAATCGCGAAAGGCCCGGTAATAGGCTCTGATCCCGCTCCAAAACGCGCTGTCGCCGACTGTCGCGCGGAGCATGGCGAGCACCCAAGCCCCCTTTTCATAGTTGTTCGCGTTCAGCAGGCGCAGCGGGTCGTGTTCCGCCGTGTCCACAATCGGGCGGCCGACGACCGGCGACCGGAAATAGCGGTCGGCATCCGCGCGGAGGCCCGTCGCGAGAAGGGAGTCGCCGTGCAGCGCGGCGCCCACGACCAGATCGAAGTAGGTGGCGAACCCTTCGGACAACCAGAGATCGTGCCAGTCGCGCTCGGTCACGGCGTCGCCGAACCACTGATGGGCGGTCTCATGACGGACGACTGCTTCCGTCATGCGTCGCTCGCTCCACGCCCCCTCATCGTAAAAGATGGCACTGGCGTTCTCCATGCCGCCGAAGCGTGTGGCCGATTCGACGTGCGCGAGCTTCTCGTAGGGAAACGGCCCGACCAGGCGCTCGAGGACCTCGACAATCTCGGTGGCTTGGCGGAACGGACCGGAATCCGCGAACTCCGAGTCCTCGGGGTAAGCCCAAACTTCGACGGGGACAGTATCGCGACCCAAGACGGCGGGACGATGCTGGCTCACCGTGAACCGGGCCGCGCCGATGACCATCGTGTAGGGTGGCACGGGACGGCTTTCGAGCCAGGCTGCGCCCCCCGTGCCGGCCGGTTGGGGAGCGCCGTTCGCCACGACCCGCCAACCTGCGGGAGCGCGGACGTCGAACGCGACGGTGGCCTTCGCCGCGGGGCGGTCAGCGCTCGGCAACCAGTAGCGCGCCCGCTCGGGCCAGTTGTCGGCGAACACCGCGCGACGCCCGTGCACGTCGACACCGATCAACAGCCCGTCCCGCGGCGCACCGTGGTAGCGAACCTCGACGACGTCCGACTCAACCGCTCCGCGAACGCTGGGCAGAGACACCCTGAGCACGCGCCCGTCGTAGGCGAAGGAGGCCGGCGCCCACGCGTCGGGCTCGGGCATCGCCGAACCCGTGTCGCGCGCCCAGTGGACCCCGTCCACGGCCAGGCCGACAAGGTCGAGAACGAGCGTCTGGTCGTTCGGTGTCCGGACCAATGCGACGCGGGCGCTCGCGGTGATGGTGTCGCCGCTCGAGGGCAGGGTAAGCGTGACCCGGTACCCTGTGACCCGGGGATCAACGCCCTGCGCTTGGACGAGGGAGCTCAGGAGGAGGAGCGCACCGGCCCAGTAGCGCCACGACGGAGCCGAAGGGACGCACGGCGTTCGTCGCCCGGTGGAGCGCGACGGCACGCGCCTACGAGAGCTTCTCTTTGAGCTTGCCGAGGATGCCGCCTGATGCCGGAGCGCTCAGCGCTTCGGCGAACTCGAGCGTTGTCGCGAAGCGAGCCTCGGGCGAGGTCGCCATGGCCCGAGCGAGCGCCTTTTCGAGCGTGACGGGGAGGTCGGGCCGGAGCTGCCGCAGGGGCACCGGCTCGCCCCGCAACCGCGCGATCATCATTTCCTGGGCGTTTCGGCCCTGGAAGGGGAGCTTGCCCGTGAACATCTCGAAGGCGACGATCCCGAGCGCATAGATATCCGAGCGGGCATCCAAGGCCTTGCCGCGGATCTGCTCGGGACTCATGAACTCGGGCGTGCCGAGAATGATGCCCGTTGCGGTGAGTTTGGCGATCGCCGGGTCCGCCCGACGCTCCTTGGCGAGCCCGAAGTCGAGCACCACCGCGCGCTCTCCGCCTCCGGGCTCCCGCACGAGCATGATGTTCTCGGGCTTAAGGTCGCGATGCACGATCTGCAATTCGTGGGCATGGTGGAGCCCGGCGCACACCTGGCGCAGCACCTCGAGCCCCACCTCGAGATCCATCGGACCGGCCTTGACCTCGCGGTCTGAGAGGAGCTCGCCTTCGAGGAACGGCATGACCAGGTAGATCAGGCCGTCCTCCGATTCTCCGAGCCGCATGATCCGACACGCGTTCGGGTGATCGAGGCGCATGGCGAGACCCGCTTCGCGGCGCAGGCGCTCAACCGAGCTGCGGTCGCTCGCGAGCTTCGGCGACAGCACCTTGATCGCCACTTGGTGCCCCGTCGCCACCTCCTTGGCGAGATACACAAACGACATGCCGCCCTCGCCGAGCTTCTTCACGACCTGGTAGCGCGTGTCGAGGATTTGACCAGAGAGACTCGACGCGCGTTCGAGCGAACGCGGGGACCCAGGGGGGAGCCGGACTGCCGTAGCGCTGCCGCTCGAAGGCGGAGCAGGCGGCGTCGGCGCTTTCGCCTGCACCTCGACCAGGAGACTCCCGTCCTTCGGGCAAAAGCGGGCCGTGTCGCCGTACATCGAGCCACAGCGGGGACAGCGGCGCGGGCTCACTGACGCACGAGGTTCCGGCCTTCGTTCTTGGCTCGGTAGAGGGCCTGATCCGCAAGGGCGACGAAGCTGTCAGCGTTGCCCACCCGATCGTCCGGGAACGAAGCCAAGCCGATGCTCACCGTGAGGTGCAGTCGGTCCTGGCCGGGCTCGGCGAATTCGTGCTGCATGATCCGGCGCCGCAACCGCTCGGCGAAGATGGCAGCCCCTTGGAGCGCCGTTTCGGGCATCACGACGACGAATTCTTCGCCGCCGTAGCGCGCGACGATGTCCACTGACCGGGCCTCCCGCCGCAAGATCTCCCCAACTTGGCGCAGGACGGAGTCCCCCGCAATGTGGCCGCGCGTGTCGTTCACGAGCTTGAATCGATCGATGTCCGCGAGCAGGATCGTGATGGCCAGATCGTAGCGCCGCGCGCGCTCGAGCTCCTGCTCGAGATTTTGCGACAGGGCGCGCCGGTTGAGACAGCCGGTCAGCGCGTCCGTCGCCGCGAGCTTCTCGAGGCGCTTGTTGTCCGACACCGCGCTCTCGAAGTCGTAGGCCTTCTCCAGCGCCGTGACGGCGCTGCTGATCACGGTTTCTGCAAACTGCGCGTCGGCGGGAGTGAGGGGCGCGTCCTCGCCCGTGGTACGGAGAAAGAAGACGCCGATCTGCTGGTCCTTCATCGAAAACGGAATTGCCACCGCCGAGCGGGTGGCGACCACGATCCCTTCACGCTGCCAGCGGACGCGCTCCTCGACGTACAGGGGATCGCTCGGCACGTCCTCCACCAGGACCGGCCGCCGGTGCGTCAGGGCCTGCTGGATCTCCGGATATCGCGACAGGTCGATCTGCAGGTTCCGGAGCATCGGGTTCTCGTACGCGGTGACCACCACCCCCATCGCGTCGCCCGGCCGCGCGAGCACCAGCGAGCACTTCGAGATCCGCAGCACGCGGGCGATGCGCCGCGCCAGGATGTGGTAGATCTCATCGGCCTTGAGGGAATCGGTCACCTCGTGGAGGATATCGACCATCGTCGCGCGGCTGCGGGCCTCTTCGCGCGCGCGCGATAGCTCCTCAGCCGAGCGCAGGTGCACCTTCACGCGCGCGAGCAGTTCCCGAACCCGGAACGGCTTGGGGATGAAGTCCGCCGCGCCGAGGCCGAGCGCCTTGACCGTCGCCTCCTCGGGCGGCATCGAGGAGATCATGAGCACCGGGAGATCGCGAAATCGGTCGTCTTCCTTGAGGCGCTGCAACAGCTGCAGGCCGTCGGTCGTGGGCATCATGATGTCGAGAAGGAGGAGGTTGGGGCGCTCTTCCTCCAGCCGTACCAGCAAATCCGCGCCCCCGGGAACGGCGACCACGGTGTACCCGTCGTTCTTGAGAATCCAGGTGAGCGTCTGGACGAGCGACTGATCGTCGTCGGCGATGAGGATCTTGGCTGCGGTCTCGGGCATCGCCTCAGCAGTCCTCGATGAGCGCTGGGTCCACGTTCCCCCCGCTGACGATGAGCACGGTCGGCGCCGCCGGTTGCACCGCCCCGGCGCGCAGCGCCGCCACGGTTGCCGCGCCGGAGGGCTCGACCGCGAGCCGGCACTCGCGCCACAGAAAATGCACGGCCTCGCGGATACTGCCATCTTCGACGAGCGCTACTCCGCACAGCCGGTCGCGGCCGTGGACGAGTTCCTCCCACGGCACGGCACCGATCCGTAACGGCAAGAGCCCGTCCGCGACGCTCGTGCTCTGGTCGAGCCTCGTGGGCCGGCCCGCGGCCAGGGCCCGGGTCAGTTTGGGCGCACCGACGGGTTCCACCCCCCACACGCGGGCGGCGCTCCCGCACGCGGCGAGCCCCGCCAGGGTGCCGGCAATGAGCCCGCCACCGCCGACCGGGACCACGATGCCTGCCACGTCCGGGAGCTGCTCCTGGATCTCGAGCCCGACCGTGGCCTGGCCGGCGACGATGTCCGGATCATCGAAGGGCGAGATGATCGCGAACCCTTCGCGGGCCGCGATGGCCTCGGCACGCACCTGGCGGTCCTCCGAGGTGCGGCCGGCGAGCACCACCTCGCCGCCCCACTTCCGCACCCCCGCGACTTTCACCGCGGGAGCGGTCTCGGGCATGACGATCACCGCGCGCACCCCGAGCGTGCACGCAGCGTAGGCCACGGCCTGGCCGTGATTGCCGCTCGAGTAGGTGATCACTCCGCGACGGCGGACCGGCTCGGGAAGGCGGCGAACGGCATTGAAGGCGCCCCGAATTTTGAACGCCCCGCCCACCTGCAGGTTCTCGAGCTTCAGATAGGCGTCGAGCGCCGGCACGTATCGCAGCGGCGTGCGCACGGCCACCCCTTGGAGCGCTGCGGCGGCCTCGTACACGGCGGCGGACTCGATCACGCTAGCGCGTCTTCGGCCCGCCTCGGGGCCGTGGGGTCGCCTTCGCGGCATGGGCCGCGGGCCGCGCCCCCTCCTCCTCACCGTCCTCGTCGTCCACCACCTCCGCCGCTTCTTCTTCCTTCACGACCCGCGCCACGTCCACCAGCAGGTCACCGGCGATCAGGTTCATCACCTTGACGCCCTGCGTGTTGCGAGCGGAGACCCGGATGCCCTCGACGGGAACGCGGATCATGATTCCCTTCTTCGAGATCATCATCAGCTCGTCGTCCGGAAGGACTTCCTTCAGGGCGATGATGTCGCCCGTCTTGTCCGAACGCTTGAGCGTGATGATCCCCCGCCCGCCGCGGTGCTGGACGCGGTACTCTTCGAGTTCGGACCGCTTGCCCATCCCCCGCTCCGTGACGGTCAGCAAGGTCGATTGCCGGCGTACGACAACCAAGTCGATGACCTGGTCCTTCTTCTCGAGCTCGATCCCTTTCACCCCGGTCGCCGTCCGGCCCATGTCGCGGACGTCGTGTTCGTGGAACCGGATGCTCATCCCGTGCCGGGTTGCGAGGACGATGTCGTTCTTACCATCGGTGACCTGCACGTCGATCAGGAGGTCGCCGGGCTCGATGTTGATGGCGCGGATGCCCACCGAACGCGGATTCCCGAATTCCGCGAGTCCGGTCTTCTTGACCACCCCGAGGTTCGTGGCGAAGAGGAGGTACTGGTCGGCGGCGAACTCCCGCACGGGCACGAGCGCCGCGAGGCGATCGTCCGGCTTCATCGCCACGCAGCTCACGATCGGTTTCCCGCGGGCGGCGCGCGCTGCCTGGGGGATCTCGTGGACTTTGAGCCAGTAGCAGTGACCGGTCGTCGTGAAAAACATCACGTAATCGTGGGTCGAGGCGATGAACAGGTGCTCGAGCCAGTCATCGTCCTTCGTGTGGGCGGAGATGACCCCCTTCCCCCCCCGTCGTTGCCGGCGGTAGGCGCTCACCGGTAACCGCTTGATGTAGCCGCTGTGCGACACGGTGATCACCATGTCCTCTTCGGCAATCAGATCCTCGATCGAGAACTCGCCCTGGTCCGCGACGATCTCCGTCCGGCGCGGGTCGCCGAAGCCGTGCGCAAGCTCGCTGAACTCCTCTTTCAGGATCTTCATGCGCCGCACGCGCGACCCGAGAATCTCCTTACACTCCTTGATGAACTTGCGGACTTCCTTCAACTCCTCGTCGAGCTTCGTGATCTCGAGCGCCGTCAGGCGGGCGAGCCTCATGTTGAGGATCTCCGCCGACTGCCGCTCTGAGAGCTTGAACCGCTTCCGGAGCGCGGCGTCGGCGGCGGGCGTGTCCTTCGATTTGCGGATGATGCGGATCACTTCGTCGATGTGATCGACGGCGATCTTCAGACCTTCGAGGATGTGCTCGCGTTCTTCGGCGCGTTTCAGGTCAAACTGCGTGCGCCGGGTGATGACCGTGTGCCGATGGTCGATGAAGTGCTGCAGCAGCTCGCGCAGATTCATCTCGCGCGGCGCGCCGTCGACGAGCGCGAGCATGATCGCCCCGAACGTCACCTGCATCTGCGTGTGTTGGTACAGCCCGTTCAGCACGACCATGGGCACCGCGTCGCGCTTCAGCTCGATCACGACCCGGATACCGTCGCGGTCCGACTCGTTGCGGAGGTCCGTGACCCCGTCGAGCTTCTTCCCGAGCACCAGGTCGCGGATCTGTTCGATGACACGCTCGGGCGATACCTGATAGGGGAACTCGGTGACGACGATCTGCTGCTTCCCCGTGGACTCCCGCTCTTCGACGGTGGCGCGCGCGCGGATGACGATGCGGCCTCGTCCCTTCTCGTAGCATTCCTTGATCCCCTCGCGCCCGTAGATGATGCCGGCGGTCGGGAAATCGGGCCCCAGGATGAACTTGCGGAGTTCCTTCACCGACGCGTCGGGATGGTCGACCAGGTGCTGCAGCGCGGCCACCGTCTCCCCGAGATTGTGCGGCGGGATGTTCGTCGCCATGCCGACCGCGATCCCGGCGGAGCCGTTCACGATGAGGTTGGGCAGCCGGGAGGGGAGGACCGTCGGCTCCCGCAGCCGGTCGTCGAAGTTCGGGGCGAGATCGACCGTTTCCTTGTCGATGTCCTCGAGCATCGTCATCGCGACGCGCGTGAGCCGAGCTTCCGTGTACCGGTAGGCGGCCGCCGCGTCGCCATCGACCGAGCCGAAATTCCCCTGCCCGTCGACCAGCGGATAGCGTAGCGAGAACTCCTGCACCATGCGGACGAGCGAGTCGTAGAGGGCGACGTCGCCGTGCGGGTGGTACTTGCCGAGCACGTCGCCTACCACCGTCGCGCTCTTCTTGTACGGGCGGCCCGGCACGAGCCCCAGCTCGTGCATCGCATACAGGATCCGGCGATGCACCGGCTTCAAGCCGTCCCGCACGTCGGGAAGCGCGCGCTGGACGATGACGCTCATCGAGTAGTCGAGGAACGACTCCTTCATCTCGTCCTCGATGAGGCGGGGAAGGATTCGTTCGCGAGCGTTGGGAGCAGTCATGAGCGACGGAGACTCTAGAGGTAGCGGCCCGCGCGGGCCGTCGGGCGGCGTGTCAAATGAACCTAAGTGCAGATAAACTAACTACTTACATCGGTAAGCGCAATCGCCGCCCAGCCAACTCGGGCGGCGGACACCACTTAGCCGACCCCATTCGGACTAGAGCTCCGCGCCTCCGGACTCCTGGATGGCGAGGACCACTTTCCCGAGCTGCAGCCCCTGCTCAAGGCGCTCGAGCGCGGCGCGCGCATGGGCGAGGGGCAGGATCCGGTCGATCGTCGGACGGAGATGCCCGCGCGCGAGCGCGGCCACGACCGCCTGGTACTCGGCGTCGTTGCCCATGGTGGAGCCCAGAATCGAGAACTGATGCCAGAACAGGCGCCGGAGGTCGGTGCTCACGTCGGGGCCGCTCGTGGCACCGCAGGTCACCAAGCGGCCGCCCTTCCGCAGGGCGCGCAGGGATTCGGCCCAGGTGGCCGCGCCGATTGAGTCGACCACAACATCGACCCCCAGTCCGCCCGTGAGCCGCCGGACCTCGGCCGCGACGGGTTGCGTCCGGTGGTTCACGCCGTGGTCAGCACCGCGCGCGCGCGCCTGCTCGAGCTTCGCGTCGCTCGAGGACGTGACGACGACGCGGGCCTGGGCGAGCTTAGCGATGCCGAGCGCAGCTTGCGCCACACCGCCCCCGATGCCCCAGATGAGCACGGTCTCACCCGAAGCAAGCCGCGCGCGTGTCATGAGCATTCGCCACGCGGTGAGGTGTGTGAGGGAGAACGCCGCGGCCTCCGCCCAGCTGAGCGGGGGCGTGAGCGTGGGAAGCCGCACCACGTTGCGCGCCGGGACCGCGATCGCCTCGGCAAACGTCCCCGGGAGTTGTTCGCCGAGCAGGCGGAAGCTCGTGCAGAGCGACTGCTCGCCCGCCCGGCAGTAGGTGCAAGTGCCGTCCGCGATGCCGGGGTTCAGCATCACGCGGTCGCCCGGGGCGACCGCCGTGACGCCAGCACCGACGGCGTCCACGACCCCCGCGCCGTCCGCCCCCAAGATGTGAGGCGCTGTCGCGGCCTCGCGGAGCCCGCGCACGACAAATAGATCGAGGTGATTGAGCGCCGCGGCTTTGAGCGCGACGCGCACGGTGCCGGGGCCCGGCGCGCGATCCGGTGCGGGAACATCGACTACTTCCACCTGCTCGAGCGTACCCGGGGCACGCAGCACACAGGCGCGCATCGCGCGGGGGACGCTCGCGGCGAAGTCCGAGACTAGGGCATGAACGCGGGCGTGAGCATCTGCTCACCGGGTCCCGCGGGGACCGGCACGGGCCCGCTGGGGTTGCCGACCACTTGAAGGTAGACCCGAAAGAGAGACTTGCCACCGCTCTGTACCGGGACGACAAGCGCCAAAACATCCCCGGCCGGAGCGATGGAGAAATCGGCGAGCAGTAGGTCGCCGCCCGTCAGCGTCGTGACGTGACCCGTGGGAAGATCAGCCCGGACAACCTGCGTCACCGTCCGACCGTTGTCCTTGCCTTCGAGCAAGTAGACGAGCGACCCGTCGCGGAGGAAGTGCGGCGACGTGCTCGTGTAGGTGCCGACGGATTTGGTGAAGGCGCGTTGGTTCGAACCGTCGAGCCCCATCAACCACACGTTCGCCTGCCCGTCCCGCGTGGATACGAACGCGATCGTCGCCCCGTCGGGGGATACGGTGGGCAACGTGTTCGTGGTCGGTTCCTGGGTCAGCGGCGTGGCCGTGGGGCCGCCAATCGGCTGCACGAAGATCTGTGCGTGCCCTGCGCGGTCCGATTGATAGACGACGGAGTTGCCGTCCGCAGTGAACTGGGGGTGCCCGTCGACGCTCGTCGAATTGCTCACGCGGATCGGGTTCTTGCCGTCCGCGTCCATCACGTAAACCTCGCTCGCCGACGTGAACGCGATGCGGGACCCGTCGGGTGAGACCGCGGGCTCACCCGCGGTCATCGTGGTGTCCTCCATGAGGCGTCGCATCTCAGCGAGGTTCGTCCGTTCGGCCGCGTACAGCTGCAGCTTGCCGGACCGCGAGCTCGCGAGCAGCAGTTCGCCCTGCACGAACACGTCGAGCGTCGCGCGTTTGCCGCTCGGCGCTGCTGCCGTCACCTGGGCGTGGCCATAAGCGACGGCCGTCACGGTACCGTCGTCCGTGACCGTGGCGACCTGAGGGTTGTCGGAAGTCCACGTGAGCGGGGCGGCCGGCCCGAGCACCGTGCCCGCGGAATCCGTATAGGTGCCTTTGACGGTCGTGTGTCGTCCGATCGTGAGGCCCACCCGGCTCGAGGACAGCTTCACCGTGGCCGCGACCGCCCGCACGTTCCAAGTCACGGCGAGCCCTTGGCCCGGCCCTCTTACGACGAGCTGCGTCTTCCCGTCGCGCTTCGCGGTGAGGATCCCGCTGGCCGGGTCGAAGCTCGCGACGGACGTGTCGCCCACGATCCAGCGAAGGGGCGCTTCGGGCACCGGGGCCTTGTCGGGTCCGAGGGCCTGGGCTTCGAACTTTGCCGTCGTTTGAACCGGAACGACGACCTCTTCCTCCCAGTGCGGTCGCACGGCGAGCAGGTCCACTGGCCGGTGAACGACGATGTCCAGGCTCTTGGACTGGAGCAGACCCGTCACTGACACGGACGCCCTACCGGGGGCCACCGCCGTGAGCACGCCGGTGAGGCTCACGCGCACGACGGTCGTATCGGTCGAGGTCCACTGGAGGGTGAGCGGGCTCACGAGGCGGTTGGCCTGCGTGGGGACGACGATGTGAAGCGTGTCGATCTCAGCGGGGCCAATCGCGACTGGCCCCGCGTCCTGGAACGCGAAGTCCGTCTGCTGCACGACGACGGGAGCCGTGGCGGTGACCCCGTCGGCGCTCGATACCTGAATGGTTCCTTGCCCGAGCCCGAGGGCCACCACAACGCCGTGCTCGTCGACGCTCGCGATGTCGGCGCGCAGGGACTTCCAGGTCGCCGCGACCGGTGCCGCCGCGGACCCATCCGCCTTCAGAGCGCGCAGCGACGCCCGGAGGTTTTCCGATGGCATGAGGAAGATGGTGGGCGGCTCGATCCGCAGGGCGGCCGCCGGACCGACGCCCGCCGGCTGGCCGGCGAGCGACACGTCCGGAGCCGGGGGGGCAGGCGCGGGCAGCGGAGCGGGGGCGGCAGCCGGGGTGGGCGTCGGCGCTCCTGGGGCGGGCACGACCTGCACGGCCGTGGTCCCCGTACGGGAGCCCGCCCGCGCTTCAATAATCGCGACGCCGGTCGCGACCCCGGTCACCGTGCCGTTGTTGTCGACCCGGGCCACCTGGATGTTGTTCGAGGACCACAGCACCCGGACGGTCGGAATCACGTTGCCGGCGCGGTCGAATGCCGTCGCAGAGAGGCCACTCCGCTCACCCACCCGCAGCGTCACGGAGGGGGGCGCCACCTGCACTTCGGCGACATTCTGCGCCCACACGGCCGCGGGCCCCGCAAGAAGGAACGCCACGGCCGTCGCGTAAATGCGCATAGCGGCGCGAACCTAAGCCCGCCTAACTGCCGTTGTCAAGCAAACTTGCTGCGGGGACGGGCGACTGGTGTTCTCGCGTCGCGCCCTCCTGCCCCACTATCCCGACTCACGCGCGCTCCCTTGCGGGACTTGGTCTCCGGGCTAAGCTATAGGCCACGTCACAGTCACCCTGCGAGAGGACAGGATCCGATGTTCGAGCACAGCGACTTCGCGGAGAGCGGTTGGACGGGCCCAGGCATGATGGAGCCCCTCCTGCCTCCGACCGCTCCACAGCCCCCGACGCCGGCCGCACCAGCGCCCACCCCCGACGCGCCAGCCGCCAAGCCCAAGCGGGCCCCGGCGCGGCGCCGTCGCACGGCGAGGCCCAAGGCCAAGAAGCGCGCCGCGCGCAAGCCGCGGGCAAAGGCAAAGACCCGCAAGGCGACAAAGGCGAAGCGCAAGGCGCCCAGGCGCCGGCGCTAGCCCGCATCTCTCCGACCGCGCGCGTCTTGCGCCTCGGGGATGCGTTGCGCGACATGCCGTCCAACGCCTCCGAGCCGCGACCGGCTTCGGGGGCGTGGTTGCTTCCTCAGACGCCTCGCGGCTTCGTCAACGCCCCGCGGCACGATCCACCCCGCTCATGATCCTGTCCCGTCTCGTTGCCGCATGGCTCCTCGTCACAGCATGCTGGCTCGTGGTCGATGTGGCCACACGTCGGGTGACTCGGCGGGAGGTCTCGCGGCATCTCGCGCAATGGCGCTGTATCGAAGCGCTGCTCGTGACCTTGTTCGGCTCGTTGTGGTTCGCGTCGCTCGGGAGCGGCGAGTGGTGGGTGCTCTTCGTCCTCGTGGGCGCCATGGTCGCCGGCACCGCCGCCGCTACGCCGCGCGATGGCACGCGGGCGAGCAAAGGGCTCAGCGCGGCGATCGACGCGGCGCGCTACGTGGTGGCTGGCGGCATTCTCGCCGCCCGACTCGGTTAGGTTTCACGCCGTGCCACTCCCTCGCCTCACAGCGCTTTCGCACGGCGCCGGCTGAGCCTGCAAACTCGGCCCGGCCGAGTTGGCGCAGGTCTTGCGCCACGTACCGCCTGCGATCGATCCACGGATCCTCGTCGACGCCTCGACGCGCGACGACGCCGCGGTGGTGCGCCTCACCCCCGATCGGGCGCTCGTAGCGACGGTCGACTTCTTCACGCCGATCGTCGATTCCGCCTACGACTTCGGCCGGATCGCAGCCGCAAACGCGTGGTCGGACGTGTACGCGATGGGCGGCACGCCGCTCTGCGCACTGAGCATCGTCGCCTGGCCCCGTGACACCCTCCCGTTGGAGGTCCTCGGGGAGGTGATGCGGGGTGCGGTCGCGATCGCCCGCGAGGCCGGGGCGTTCATCGTGGGTGGTCACTCGATCGACGATGCCGAGCCCAAGTTCGGGCTGGTTGCGCTGGGCGAGGTCGAGCCGGGGCGGATAATGACGAACGCGGGTGCGAAGCCCGGGGACGTGCTCCTCTTGACGAAGCCCGTCGGCACCGGGCTGCTCGCCACCGGACTCAAGCGCGACTACCTCAGCGAGGCCGACCTCGCGCCGGCCGTTGCCGTGATGACCACGCTCAATGCGGGGGCGGCGCGGGCGATGCTCGAGGTGGGGGCGCACGCCTGCACCGACGTGACCGGCTTCGGGCTGCTTGGACACCTCCACAATCTTCTCCAGGCGAGCGGCGTCGCGGCCGAAGTCGAGGCGGGGGCCGTGCCGTTGCTCGCGCGGGCGCGGGACATGGCGGAGCGCGGAGCGGTGCCCGGCGGGACACGGCGCAATTTGGAAGCGCTCGAGGGTGCCGTGGACTTTGGCCGACTCGACCAGGTGGACCGCGTGTTGTTGTGCGACGCTCAGACGTCGGGCGGGCTGCTGATCGCTGTGCCGCCACGTGACGCAGCGCCGCTCGTCGCCGCTCTCGAGCGCGCGGGAGCCCCCACCGCTGCGCCGATCGGACGCGTCGTGACCGGGCCCGCGGGCGCCATCCGGGTCATCTAGTCTGTGAGTCCGCCGCTTGAGGAATTCCGCAGCCTGTCACCGGCGGCGCTCGACGCGTTGGAGCGGGCTGTCCGTGGACGGCGCCGGCTGGCGCTGCGCCGGCGGGGTGCCGAATATGTGGTGGTAGCCGAGCGGCTCGACACGTCCGACCGTGAGGAGCGCTTAGAGGGGCGGCTTCCGATGACCGGCGAAGTGGTGGCGTTCAACCTCCGGGATCTCGAATCGTTCGTCGTGCTCCCCTAGAGTGTTCACGCGGTTGCTGGTCGGCCTCGATGGCAGCCCCGCCGCTGATGTCGCGCTCGAGCAGGCGGTGATGCTGGGGGAACGGTTCCACAGTACGATCCTCGTGGTGCATGCGGGGGATGGCCGAGAGGGTGCAATCCTGGTCGAGCGCGCGGCCGAGCGCGTCCGCGCGGCCGGGCTCGGCGTCGAGATCACCGAGGCCCCGGCCCCGGCGCTCGCCGCCCTCGCCGAACTCGCGCCGACAGTGGATGCCGTCCTCGTAGGCCGGAGGGGCGGCGCAGGCGGGGATGCCGCGATCGGGCCGACGGTCGGGGGCCTTGTCCGGCTCGGTGAGCCGTGCGTGATCGTATGCGCCGGTGCGGTCTCGCCGATGCGGTCGTGCGCCGTGGCGTTTGACGGAGGCGACACCAGTCGGCGCGCACTCGAACTGGCGCTCCAGTTTGCGAGCGTCATGGGGAGCACGATCCACGTGGTTCACGCGGCAACGGAGCGGGAGGCTGGCGTGCTCGTCGTGGGCGTAGCGGAGGCCGCGCTCTCAATGCGGCGCGTACCGTTCGTGACCCACATCGAACTGGACGCGCCTGAGGTTGCGGTGGCGCGGGTCGTCAAACGTGCCCCCTGCGACGCCGTGTTCGCAGGCGCGCACCGACGACGGGACGGACGGCCGAGCGGCGGTGTCTCGCACGTGGGCGCGATTCTCCACCACGTCGATGTCCTCGTCGCGATCGAGCCCTGAGTGGAGCCGATCCACGTTCTCCTCCACGCCGACGAAAGCTGTCTCGGCAACGGCCGGGAGCCTCCGAACCCCGGTGGCAACGCGGCCCTGGTCGAGATCCGGGCGGGGGACAGCGTCGCGCGATGGGACGTGTTTGAGTGCGCGCCTGATACGACGAATCAGCGCATGGCCCTGGCCGGCGCGATCGTGGCCCTCGAGTGGGTGTACCGCCAGTGGCAGCGCGCCACCGTGCGCTACGTGTCGGACTCGGAGTACGTGGTCAAGGGCATGTCCGAATGGGTGCACGACTGGGAGAAGCGCGGGTGGCGCCGCAAGGGCGGGGCGATCGAGAATCTCGAGCTCTGGCGCAAGCTGGTCCAGGCGGCCAAGAGCCACGCCGTTCATTGGCAGTGGGTGCGCGGTCACGCAGGTCATCCAAAAAACGAGTACGCCAATGTCCTCGCCATGCACGCCGCCGAACGCCAGGTCCGATCGAACGGCCTCGTTCCCTCAGGGTTCGACACCTGGCTCGCCCGCGAGCGCGACGCCGGACGCTACCGTGACTACGACCCCGATCGAGAGCTCTATGACCGTGCATAAGGATGGGGTAGCGGCGAATACGCATCCGCTGAACATCGTGCCCAACGGCGCCGCCGCACCGCCGGTCGAGCGGATCCCGCTCTACGAGGTCTACATGCGCATGGCCGAGGAGCTGGCCAAGCGCTCCACCTGCGTGCGGCTGCAAGTGGGCACTGTCGTCACCGATCAGCGACTCGAGAACGTGCTCGCGATCGGCTACAACGGGAACGCCCGGGGCCTGCCGAACCGCTGTGACTCAGCCGTGCCCGGAAGCTGCGGCTGCATTCACTCGGAGATGAATGCGCTGGTCAAGGCGCCGGGCAGCGTGCGGGACAAGGTCGTGTTTGTGAGTGCGTCCCCGTGCGTCATGTGCGCGAAGCTCATGATCAATTCTGGCGTCACGCACGTGTTCTACCGCCGGCCGTATCGCGACCCCTCGGGGATCGAGGTGCTCGAGCAGGGCGGCGTCACCGCGGTCCTCTACGACCGCTGGGTGCGGGACTGGCGCTGAGTCGTGGCCGACGAGCTCGAGCGTCTGTTCGGCCGCTTGGTCGAAGCGCTGGCGGACGCGGGGCCGGGACGGTTGGCCATCCCGTTCGCGACCGCGGAGCTATACGAGCATCTCGTCCCGTACCGTTCGAACCGGGCGCGATTGAACGTCGCCACGCATCAGGACTACGAGATGACGGTGCTGCGGCTCCTCGCCGGAGAGCGGGGGTACGCTCGACTCGAGCCGGCCGACGTGCAGGAGGCCTTGCAGCGCGAGGCCGCGTCGTCCAACCCCGACACCGGTTTGTTCCGGAGCTTCCCCGACTCACAAGTGCTCGTGAACCGGATCGCCGCCGAGCGCTTTCTGAAGGGCGAGCGAGCCTACGCACCGGTCCAACCTCCCGCGAGCGCCGACGCTGTGCCCCCAGACGAGGTGCGCGCCGACGACGAGTCAGGCTCGACGTCTGCGTTTGCTCTCGACGAATCAGACGCCCGAGCGCCCCAATGCGCATACTGCGGCGGCACCCTGCCAGCAGGTCGCAAGGTGAACTTCTGTCCGCACTGCGGGCAGCCGCCCTCGGGGGAGTTGCGGTGCCCCGCCTGTGGCAGCGAAGTGGACGTCGGGTGGGGGTATTGCGTGAGTTGCGGACGCCCCACGGGCTTCGAGTAACCCTCACGCGGGTTTGGGCTACCGCCCCTCGGTGAAGGGGACCATATTGCCGCCGAGAGGCTTGCGGTCTCGCGGATGAGAACTCAGACTGCCAGTGGCGACGCTGTCCTCTCCGGCGACCGCGCGTCGTCCGGCGCGCATCGCAGCGCCTCCTGCGCCCGCCGTGTCGCCGCTCCGGCCGGCACCACCCGCTCGCGCTGCTCGCGCCCTTCCCGCACTCTGCCCCGAGGCGCTCGACTCGGCACCGGCCAACGTAGTGTCATTGTCGTGGAAGCCTTCCCGCTCCAGGGGTACTACAGCCATGGGTGATCTTTTGCTTCCGGCGGTCGGCGCAATCATCCTGTACTTGTTCTCGGGCCTCCGGGTCCTCCGCGAGTACGAGCGAGCGGTGTACTTCTTCCTCGGCCGCTCCTGGGGAGCGAAGGGTCCGGGACTCATCTATCTGCCACCCCTGTTCGCGAAGATGCAGAAGGTCTCGCTCCGCGTGGTGGCACTCGACATCCCCCCGCAGGACGTCATCACCCGGGACAACATCTCGATCAAGGTGAACGCCGTCCTTTATATGCGTGTGAAGGACGCAGTCCGGGCCGTCATCGGCGTGGAGAATTACCTCTACGCGACGAGCCAGCTCGCCCAAACCACCCTGCGGTCCGTGCTGGGCGAAACCGAGCTCGACGGGCTCCTCATGAACCGCGAGAAGATCAACAGCGTGCTGAAGAACATCATCGAAAAGCGGACGGAGGAATGGGGGGTCGAGGTGTCGGCGGTCGAGGTGAAGGACGTCGACCTCCCACCGGAGATGAAGCGGGCCATCGCGCGGCAGGCCGAGGCTGAGCGCGAGAGGCGCGCCAAGATCATCAACGCCGAGGGCGAGCTGCAGGCATCCGAGAAGCTGGCACTCGCTGCGCGAGTGATCGGCGCGGAGCCGGCTGCCATTCAGCTCCGCTATCTCCAAACCGTGACCGAGATCGCGTCGGAGAAGAATTCCACGACGATCTTCCCGGTTCCGCTCGAGCTCTTGCGGGCCTTCCTCCCGATGGGCCGGGCGGCGGAGCCGACGGGGGCCCCGCCAGCCCTGCCCGAGCGCGCCTCGGGCGACACGCTGCTTCCGCGTCGGAGCGACGAAAAGGCGCAACCCTGACGTGGCGGAAGAGCTCATCGGGCGCGAGGCCCTGGAGCGAATCATCCGCCGTGCGGCGGAGTTACAGGCCGGCGAGCGCGACATTGGCGAGGGCCTGAAGCGCGACGAGGTGTTGGCCCTCGGCAAGGAGGTCGGTATCCCCGTCCGCTACCTCGAACAGGCGCTGGTCGAGGAGCAGACGCGCGGTCCCGTCGACCCTGGATGGCTCGCCCGCCTCGCGGGTCCGGCGGCACTCCGGGCCGCGCGGATCGTGACGGGTGACCCGGGAGCCGTGGAGCGGGCACTGAGCGAACGACTAGAGAAAGACGAACTGCTCCGCGTGAAGCGTCGGTTTCCCGATCACACGACGTGGGAACCGCGGGCTGGCGCGTTCGCGTCGCTTCAGCGTGCGCTCGGGGCGGGCGGCCGGCGTTTCGCGCTCGCCCGCGCCGCGGAGGTGGCGGCGGGCATCACGGCGCTCGAGCCTGGGGCGTGCCACGTTCAACTGGTCGCCGACGTGCGAAACGTCCGCCGCCAGCGCGTCGGTGCCGGCGGCGCCGTCTTTGCGGCGGGCGGACTCGTCGCGGCAGTCCTCCCGGCGCTAGGGGTCCTCGAGCCATGGCCCCTGCTACCGCTGGCCGCGGCGGTCGTCGCCGCCGCCGCCACGCGCCGCACGTATCTCGCGGAATGCGAGCGCATCCACGTCGGGTTGGAACAGGTGCTCGACGACCTCGAGCACGGAGAGCGACCGCGGTCTCTCGGGACACCCGCCCGTGGCGGTGCGCTCGGACGAATCGCTGAGGAGCTTCGGAGAACGCTCGGCGCGGCACCGTGACTGGTCACGCCCGACAGGCGAGACCGCAGATCGGGGGCCTCGCGCCGCGCACCGCATGTTCCCTGGCGACCTGGCGGCCAGGCGTATCCTATGGAGCCCATCCATGAACCTGCTCGGTTATGACTGGCCTCACCTTCACGCCGCGCTCAATGAACTGCCGGCCGCCCTGCTCTTCGTGACCGTGCTGTTCGACTTCGGCGCACTCGTCACGGGGCGCGAGTCCCTGCGCGCGACCGCCCTGTGGACCCTGTGGGCCGGGGTCCTGGGTGGGTGGCTCGCCGTGATCGCCGGTCAGCAGGCCGAGCGTGTCATCGACCACGGGGACGCGCTGCACGAGCTGATGGAAACCCACGAAACGGCGGCCATCACCACGATGAGCATCTTCACCGTCGTGCTGGGCTACCAGCTGCTGCGGGGGTCACGGATGTCTCGCCGTGAAGGCCTGGCGTTGCGGGCCCTCTCGATTGCCGGGTTCGTGGGGATCATTTGGACGGGGCGGATCGGGGGCCAGATGCTGTTCGAGCACGCCGCGGGCGTGCCGACCGCGACGCTCCAGACCGAGATGCTCGATCGGGCGAAAGGTCACCACCACCACGGACACGGCGTGCCTGACACCGACCACGATACCGCCCAGGACACCGCCGCCTCACGACATCCTTGAGGGGCTGCCCAGGCGGAGGTGCGGGGCGGCCTGCGCGTGTCCGGGCGTCGATCAGGCGCGTGCCACTCGCGCTCGTCGCGTTCGGCGCGGCCTGCTCGCCGAGCACCACGCGGCCCGACGTCCGGCCGTTTCCCCAAGCGCTCACCGCGGTCCTTACCGCGCCCCCCGGGGTGGTCGTGCCCGCCATTGATTCGCTGGTCCAGGCGCGCGGGGTGCGGGTCAAGCGAGCGAGCGTCATCGACGGGTACGTGGAGAGCGACTGGTATGATACCGGCACCGGACACTCGTACGGAGATCGGCAGCGTGTGCCCGACCTCAAACAGGCTGTGAAGCTGCGCTGCTGGGCCGATCCCTATGTGCCGGGGGAAACGCTGTTCACAATCGAGGTCGCGTATCGGCCCCGCGTCGATCCTTCTCGTGTGGAGCGGGACCTCGAGGCCGTGTCGCCGGACTCAAGCCCGGGCCGCGAGCTCGCCCAGCACCTGCTCGACGACCTCAAGAAGCGGGTCGGTACGCCCCCCGCTACGCCTCAGTGAGCGAGCGGACCCAGCGCTCCATGACGTCGAGGTCGAGCGTGGCGTCGCGGCACGGGCCGTTGGGCAGGCGCATCGTGAGGCCGAGAACCGGGAGCTTGCCGGCGACGTCCCGGAGCCCGGTCATCATGTCCCGCTCGCACGCGACCGCCACGACCGCACGCGGGCGCCGCTCCCGGATCGCCCGGCGCGCCAGCTGCCCACGGGTCGCGACGAACACCGGCACGTCATAGCGGCCCGCCACCGCTAGGACACCGTCGAGGGCCTCCTTCGACAGGCACCGGGGCACGAGCACCAACAGCTCACCCTTCCCAACCCGCATGCGACGACGCTCCGCGAGAGTGTCGTAGATGTCAATCGCCGCGTGTTCCACCCAGTCACGGCGCCCAAACGGCCGCGCCACGAACGACGTCAGGTTCATCATCTGGAGGAATGGGCCGCGCTCGAGAGCCCGCGCCGGCAGCAGCGGACGACTTCCATAGAAGGAAAGGAGAAGGAGCAGAAACCACGCGGCGACGAGCGCCAACGCGCCCAGAATGCCCCACCCAAGGAGCCGCGGGAGGCCCGACCACACGAGCGCGAGGCGGGGGGCGATCAGGAACACGGCGCCGCCCGCGACGCCGCCCGCGACCACCAGGGCGAACCCGAGCCACGCGAAGAACGCCCGTGGGGGCGCCGAGAAGTCCCCGCCGTTCGGGAGCGGCGTGCCGTCCCACTGGTCCCACTCGTGGCCGAGCCGACGATCGGTCTCGATGCGAATCAACTGTGCGCGGGCGACCTCAGCCATAGTGGTCCAAGCTTCACCGGACCCTCAAGCGGTGTCAAGCTGATTTGCGGCGTGCTAACTTCCCGAACGCAGGTGAGCACGCCTTCCATTCCTCCCTTTCCTGGGCTCCGGACCGACCCGCGCACGCGCGCGGCCTACGCCGAAGGGGCGGGCATCTATCGCATCGTCCCTGCCGGAGTTGCCGTGCCCCGCAGCGTTTCCGAAGTGCAGGACCTCGTGCGGTGGGCGGCAAAGACGAGGACGTCCCTTGTGCCGCGGGGCGCGGGCAGCGGCATGGCGGGCGGCGCCGTCGGGCCTGGCGTGATCGTGGACATGAGCCAGGGCTTCCGAGACCTCACTGTCGATTGGAAAAGACGCGCGGCTGCGGTGGGCGCGTCCGTCACCTGGGGGGAGGTGACCGAGGCGGCTCGAGCGTACGGGCTGCGGCTCCCGCCCGACCCCTCATCGGGCGCGTTCGCCACATCGGGCGGCATGGTGTCGACCAACGCGGCCGGGCCGCGATCCGTCCGCGCGGGGAGCGCCCGCACATGGGTCAACGCGGTGGAAGGCGTTGGCGCAGACGGCGTCGTGCGCCGCGTGGCACGGGGAGATCGAACGCCGGGCCCCTGGTCGCTTTCTCCCTCGCAGCGTTCGCTCGTCCGGGCGCGGTTCCCCCGCACGCGCAAGAGCTCAAGCGGCTTCGCCCTCGACCGCTACGCGGAGACCGGTGAGGAACTCGACCTCCTGGTGGGGTCAGAGGGAACGCTCGCTCTGGTAACCGCCGTCGAGTGGCGCCTCGAGCCGATTCCTCCTGACGTAGGAGGGGCAGTGCTCGGCTTCGGGACGCTCGACGCGCTCGCGGACGCCGTGCCGTACCTCGTCGCCCTTAACCCGTCGGCGCTCGAGCTGCTCGACGGTTCGTTTCTCGGGTTTATCCGCACGGCCGGCGCGGAGCTGCCCGAAGGCGTCGCGTGCCTCCTCCTGGCCGAATTCGAGCGGGAGACGGCGGCCGCAGCGCGGGCCGTGGTCGGGGACGCGGTGCGTGGGCTCAAGGGGCTCACGACCCATGTCGAAACCGCCGTCGATCGCGGCGGGCTCGAGCGACTGTGGGCGATCCGTCGCCTGGCTAGTCCGGCCCTTGCCCGCCTGCCGCCCACGCAAAGGTCCCTGCAGGTCATCGAGGACGGCTGCGTGCCGCTCGAGCGGCTTGGGGCATACATCGCGGGGGTCCGGGCTGCGGCCGACCGTCACGGGATTCCCGTGGCCATCTTCGGCCACGCGGGCGACGGCCACGTTCACGTGAACGCTCTCCCGGACACCACGCGCCCGTCCTGGGTGCGTGCGCTCGAGGCGCTCTTCGAAGACGTCACGAGGCTCCTCGCCGAGCTCGGCGGGGTGCCGAGCGGCGAGCATGGGATCGGGCGACTGCGCGCCGGGGTACTCGAGCGCTTCTACGGGGCCGAGGTCCTCGCCCTGTTCCGCGACGTGAAGGCCGCCTACGACCCGCTCGGCATTCTCAATCCGGGCGTTATACTTCCCGCGCGCGACTGGGCGCCGCTCGCCGATCTCAAGGTTGGGCCCGACGCGGCCGCCATCCCCGACGACATCGCCCGCCGCCTGCGCGCGATCGAGCAAGACGGGCGCTGGGCCACCCCAAAAACCGAGCTTGCGAGCTGAGATGGAGATCTACCGCGGCCCCCGCGTCACCTTGATCGCTCGCCCGCAGTTCGTCGAGCCACCACATCTCGCGGTCCAATGGCAGGGGGAGGCGTCCGACGGCGAGCGACTCGCCGAGTTCGCGGGCCGCGTTTGTTACATGAGCCAGCACAATCCCGCCAGCCGCACCACCGCAGAGTACCTCGAGAACATCAAGCGCCAGGGACACGGCTCCGTGCTCGAGCACGCGGTCTACGTCCTTCTGGTCGAGGGCATTTCCCGCTCGTGCTCGCACGAACTGGTGAGGCACCGGGCGGGGTTCGGCTACTCGCAACTCTCGCAACGCTACGTCGACGAGTCGCAGGCGGCGTTCGTCGTACCGCCCGCGGTCCTCGACGATCCCGCGCTCGAGGCGGAGTGGACCCGGCAGGTCGGCGCGGCCCAGGCCGCCTACATCGCCGCCGTCGGCGCCCTGGTGGAGCGCTACGCCTGGGTGAGTGACAAAGTGCACCGCCGCAAAATGGCGCGTGAAGCGGCGCGCAGCGTGCTCCCGAATGCGACCGAGACGAAGATCGTCGTCTCCGCGAACGCCCGGGCGTGGCGGACGATGCTCGAGCTCCGATGTGGCGAGGGGGCCGAGCTCGAGATTCGCCGACTTGCCGTTGCGTGTCTCCGGGTTCTGCACCGAGAAGCGTCCGCGTTGTTCTCCGATTTCGAGATCTACGTCGCCGAGGATCGACACGAAGCGGCGCGCGTCGCGTACCACAAAGTCTGACGAAGAAAAAAATCGCGCGCGAGCTATTGCGTATGTCTTCGGTTTGTCATATTGTCTTATCGTTCATCGTGCTTCTGTCCCCAGACCGCGAACCGCGCGGCCTTTTTTATAGGAGGTCAGCCGAGACCACATGCGCATCGGTCTCGCCTACAACCAGAAGCCGGACGAGGAGCCTCCGAGTACCAGTGACGCCTTCGCCGAGTGGGACGAGCCGGCCACGATCGATGCGGTGGCCCGCGTCCTTGGCGGTCTTGGCACGGTAATTCGCCTCGAAGCTGGCGCATCGTTTCCGCAGAAGCTCGCTCTCGCGCGTCCCGACATCGTCTTCAACATGGCTGAGGGGTTCGACGGTCCGAGCCGCGAGGCGCTCGTGCCGGCGATCTGCGAGTACTTCCACATCCCCTACACCGGCAGCGACCCGCTGACGCTCGGGATCGCACTGCACAAGGCGCGCGCGAAAGAGGTCCTCGCCTATCGCGGCGTGCCGACGCCGCCCTTCGTGTGCGTCGAGCGCCCCGGCGACGTCGCCCTCGTGAACCTGCCCTATCCGGTGTTCGTCAAACCCGTGGCCGAGGGGTCGAGCAAGGGCGTGTTCACGCGGAACCTGTGCGCGACCCCACCCGAGCTCGCCGAGCGCGTGCGCGAGCTGCTCGCCTGTTACGCGCAGCCCGTGTTGGTCGAGACCTACCTGCCCGGCCCTGAGTTCACGGTGGCGATTCTCGGCAACGGCGCCGAGGCACGATGCCTCCCGATCGTGGGCCTCGACTTCGACACGCTCCCGCCCGGCACCCCGCCTGTGTACGGCTACGAGGCGAAATGGTTGTGGGACACGCCCGACCGGCCGCTCGCGATCTTCCGGTGTCCACCGGACATCCCGGCGGCCGTCACCGCGGACATCGAGCGGACCGCACTCGACGCCTACCACGCGCTCGGGTGCCGCGACTGGTGCCGGATCGACATCCGGGTCGATCGGTTCGGCGTGCCGAACGTGCTCGAGCTCAACCCCCTGCCAGGGATTCTGCCCGACCCGGCGATGAACTCCTGCTTCCCCAAGGCCGCCCGGGCGGCGGGGCTGTCGTACGACGAGTTGATTCTGGAAGTCGTGCGCATCGCCTGGCGGCGCCTTGCGGGAGATCCGCTCAGGGTGCCTTCGCCGCGGGCCGGGTCACCGCGCGTGCCGGGGGTTCGCGCATGAGGATCGTCATTCTCTACGACCCCGGGGCCGACGACTGGACGGCGGCCGATATCCGCAGCGTGACCAAGGCAGTGCACGACATCGGTCGGGCGTTCACGGACCTGGGCCATTCGGTCCGTAAGGTGCCGGTGCGCCACGACATGCGCTGGTTCGGCGCGGCTCGGGCCTGCGACCTCGTGTTCAACCTCTGCGAGGGCGTGCATGGCCGGAGCCAATGGGAAGAGCACGTCGTCGCGCCGCTGGAGTTCGTCGGCGTGCCCGTGACGGGAGCGAGCGCGTGGACGCTCGCCACCTGCCGGCGCAAGCCGTTCGCCAATACCGTGCTCGCGCGCGCCGGCCTCCCCGTCCCCCGCTGGACGGTGGCGCAGGGCCGGATCGACGAAGACTTCCCGCTGCCAGCCATCGTCAAGCCGGCAGCCGAGGACGCGAGTTCAGGCCTCGATCGCGGTTCGGTCGTGACCGACCGACGGGCGCTCCGCGCGCGGGTGGCGGCCATGACCGAACAATTCGACGAAGTCCTGGTGCAGGAGTACATCGCGGGACGCGAGTTCAATGTCGGCTTTGTGGGCGACCGGACGCTCCCGGTCGCGGAGATCGATTTCACGACGATGCCCGCCGGCAGTTGGCCGATCCTGACCTACGCCGCAAAATGGGACGCCGGGTCGCCCGAAGACCTGGGCAGCGTGCCGCTGTGCCCGGCGTTGGTGCCCCAGAAGGTCACCGAACGCCTCGTGCGGGTGGCGGGCGCCGCGTGGAAGGCGATGGAAGGAAAAGGCTACGGTCGCGTCGACCTCCGGGTCGACGAGCAGGGACGCCCCTGGGTGCTCGAGGTAAACCCGAATCCCGACCTGAACGACGACGCCGGCCTCGCGCGCATGGCGCGGGCCGCCGGCTGGGATTACGCTGAGCTCGTGCGCCGGGTGGCCGAGGTGGCGCTGCGCGAGGCACAAGGCGCCAAGGCGGCCCGTGAACTGCTCGCTCCGAACCGTCGGACCCGCGCAGCGCGCACAGCTTGAACGCATCACGGCCGCCACGGGGCTGTTCCGACCGGCGGAAGTGGCGACGGCCGTCGAACTCCTCGACGCCATGGTGGCGGGGGACGACGACTACCGCTTCGTCGGAGCCTATGACGGCGCTGTGCTCGCGGGGTACGCGTGCTGGGGACCCACCCCGGGGACGCAGGGCACCGCCGACCTCTACTGGATCGTCGTCGACCCTGTCCACCACCGTCGCGGCGTCGGCACCGCGTTGCTCAGCGCCGTGGAAGCCGAGCTCGCGGCCGGCTCCTACCGGCTCGTCGTGGTAGAGACCTCCGCCCGCCCCGACTACGCTCCGACGCACGCCTTCTACGAGCGCCGCGGTTTCCACGTCGTCGCCACGATCCCCGATTATTACGCGCCCGGAGACGCCCTCAGGATCTACCTCAAGGATCTGCGACATGGAGTCCTGGCAAGAACTCCTGCGTAAACAGAGCCTCGCGTCGCTCGACGCGCTGGCCGAGCGATTCGGGCCGGAGCACCTGCCCGAGCTCGACCGCCTGCGGCAGGCGGCGGAGAATTTCGAATTCCGGATCTCACCGGCGATGGTGGAGCTGATCAAGTCACCCAACGACCCGATCTGGCGGCAGTACGTACCGGACCTGCAAGAACTCGAAGTGCACGACGGCCTCGTCGACTCCCTGGACGAGGAGGCCCACTCGCCGGTACCCAATATTACGCACCGCTATCCCGATCGGGCCCTGTTCCTCGTCTCACCGGTGTGCGCGTCCTATTGCCGGTTCTGCACGCGGCGTCGGAAGGTCGGAGATCCGGAGAAGATCCCGCTTGCCAAACTCGAGTCCGGCTTCCAGTACCTGGAGAGCCACACCGAGATTCGCGACGTCATTCTCTCGGGCGGCGACCCGCTCCTGCTCTCCGATCGACGGATCGAGGAGATCCTGCGCCGGCTGCGGAGCATCCCTCACCTTGAGATCCTCCGCATTGGCAGTCGCGTGCCTTGCCACCTGCCCGAGCGAATCACGCCCGCCCTGTGCGCGATCCTCAAGCGGTACCATCCGCTCTTCATCAACACGCACTTCAACCACCCGGACGAGCTCACGCCTGGCGCGGTGCAGGCGCTCGGGATGCTCGCCGACGCCGGCATTCCGCTCGGATGTCAGACCGTGCTCTTGAAGGGCGTCAACGACGATGCGGCCGTGATGAAGACGCTCATGCAGCGCCTGCTCGCCGCGCGCGTCCGGCCTTACTACATCTATCAATGCGACCAGGTGGCGGGCGCGGAGCACTTCCGGACCACGGTGGAGAAGGGCCTGGAGATCATCAAGGCGCTCCGCGGCTGGACCTCCGGGCTTGCCGTGCCCCACTTCGTGATCGACGCCCCGGGCGGCGGCGGCAAGATCCCACTCTTGCCCGAGTACGTGGAGTCCGTGACGGACACCGAGGTCGTCCTCAAGAACTACACCGGCCGGCGTTACGTGTATAAACAGCCCAAGGAGCTCGAGCCCGTCCTCGTAGGCTGAGCCGCGCCGGTTCTCCCTTCCTTGCGTTAGCATTGGCGCCATGCGTGCCCTCCTGCTGGACGCGCCGGGCCGCCCCCTCCGGTTGGCCGAGGTCCCCCGTCCCGAGCCCAGTGCGGGCCAGGTGCTCATCGCCGTGGCTGCGTGCGGCGTATGTCGAACCGACCTCCATGTGAGCGACGGGGACCTCCCGAGCCCGAAGCTCCCGCTCGTGCTGGGCCATGAGATCGTGGGGCGGGTGGCCGCGCTCGGGACGGGGGTGGGGACCCTCAAGGTCGGTGACCGTGTCGGGGTGCCGTGGCTCGGCTGGACCTGCGGCGCGTGCCGGTTCTGCCGGACGGGCCGCGAGAACCTCTGCGACCGCGCGCGCTTCACGGGCTACCAGATCAACGGCGGGTTTGCCGAATTCGCCGTGGCCGACGCGCGCTACGCCTTTCGACTGCCGCCCGACGGGCCTCCCTCGGCCGCCGCACCCCTGCTCTGCGCCGGGCTCATCGGGTATCGCGCGCTGGTCGCGGCCGGGCAGGGCGAGCGTCTCGGACTCTACGGGTTTGGCGCGGCGGCCCACCTCGTGATTCAGGTCGCGCGGCACCAAGGGCGCCGGGTGTTCGCCTTCACCCGCCAGGGCGACGTCGACGCGCAGCGCTTCGCGCTCGAGCTCGGCGCGGTCTGGGCCGGAGACTCAACCGCCCTGCCGCCCGAGCCGCTCGACGCGGCGATTCTCTTCGCTCCGGTGGGGGCGCTGGTGCCCGCGGCGCTCGGCGCCGTGGTCAAGGGTGGCGCCGTCGTGTGCGCCGGGATCCACATGAGCGACATCCCGGCCTTCCCATACGCGTTGCTCTGGGGTGAGCGCGTGGTCCGCTCGGTCGCGAACCTCACGCGGCGGGACGGGGAAGAGTTCCTCGCGCTCGCCCCCACCGTCCCCGTCCGCACGACGATCGAGCCCTTCCCGTTGGAAGAGGGCGGCCACGCGCTCGCGCGGCTGCGCACCGGGCGCATCCGCGGGGCCGCAGTACTCGTCTTGGACGACTCATGAGCGACTGGGACATCGCGGTCGTCCACGCCCTCGCCCGGTGGACCCGCGGCTTGACCGCAGCCTAGGATTTCTCGGCCTCGGTCGTCTCTTTCTTCCGCGCCTCGGCGACCTTGTGGGCAGCCTCGGGCGGGACCTCCTGATACGCGTGGAACTTCTGGCGATAGGTGCCGCGGCCGTGCGTGAGCGAGTGGAGCGTGGTCGCGTAACGGTCGAGTTCCGCCTCGGGGACGAGCGCACGCACCTCGGTCAGGCGCCCTTCCTTGGCGTTCCCGAGGATGTGGCCGCGCCGCGAGGACAGATCCCCCATGACGGCCCCCAGGTAATCGTCTGGGGTGGCAACCGTCAGCTCGAGGATGGGCTCGAGCAGCGCAGGGCGCGCGGCCTGACTGACGGTCCGGAACGCGAGAATCCCAGCCATCTTGAACGATTGTTCGTTCGAGTCGACGTCGTGGTAGGACCCGTCGTAGAGCTCGACCTTGAAGTCCACCACGGGATAGCCCGCCACCGGACCGCGGGCCGCGGCCTCCTGCACGCCTCGTTCGACCGCCGGGATGTACTGCCGCGGGATGACGCCGCCCACGATCTCGTCCACGAACTGGAACCCGGAGCCGCGCGGCAGCGGCGCGATGCGGATCCAGCAGTCGCCATACTGGCCCCGCCCGCCCGTCTGCTTCTTATGCTTGCCTTGGCCTTCGGCTCGGCCCTTGAAGGTCTCGCGGTAGGCAATCCGCGGCTTCGTGATCTGCGCGTGAACCCCGAACTTGCGCGCGAGCCGGCCGACGATGATCTCGAGGTGTCGCTCGCCGAGCCCGCGAATCAACGTCTGCTGTAGCTCGCCGCTGTACTCGTGCTGGAACGTCGGGTCTTCCTCGTGCAGTTTGTGGAGTCCGTTGGACAGCTTCTCCTCTTCCCCGCGCTGCTTGACCTCGATCGCCTCGACGAGGACGGGCTCGGGGAACGGGATCCGGGGGAGCACGAGCGGCAGCTCCTTGGCGGAGAGCGTGTCGTTGGTGTGGGTGTCCCGGAGTTTCGCCACGACCCCGATGTCGCCCGCGTGCAGTTCCTTGACCTCGATTCGCTCCTTGCCGAGCGGAACGCACAGGTGGTTCAGCTTCTCGGTCGCGTTCCGCGGCGCGTTGTAGACGTCCTGCCCGTTCGTGACGATCCCCGATTGGATCCGAAACAACGTGACGTCACCGACGTGCGGCTCGGAGATCGTCTTGAAGACCTGGACCGCCGAGGGCCCCGTGTCAGAGGCTCCGACGACGACCCGTTCCGCGCTTCCCCAGCGGTGCCCCTCGACCGCCGGGCGTTCGCTCGGCGCGGGCAGAAGATCGACGAGGTCGGAGAGGAGTTCGCGCGTGCCGTAGGTGAGCTCCGCCGCTCCGCAGGACACCGGGCACAGGTCGCCACGAACCGTGCCAGCCTTGAGCGCGGCCATCGCTTCCTCGGGCCCGATCGTCTCGCCGCCGAGGTAGCGCTCAAGCAGCGCGTCGTCGGACTCGGCGATCCGCTCGAGGAGCTCCTTGGCGTAGCGCTCGACGCGCTCGGCCTGTTCCGCGGGCACCGGCTGCTCGTCGTACTCCCCGTTCTTCGTGCCCTTCTTGTAGAGATGGCACGTCCGGGAGAGCAGGTTCACCACGCCGTGGAACTCGGGCCCGGCGCCGAGGGGAATCGCGATCGCGATGGCCTTGGGGGTGAGGATGGCTCGGATCTGGTCGTACGCGCGATCGAAATTGGCGTGCTCTTTGTCCATCAGGGACACAAAGAAGAGGCGCGGGATCGGGTGTCGCTCGCAGTACTCCGACACCTTTTCGGTCCCGACTTCCACGCCCCCGGTTGCCGAGACGACGACGAGGGCCGCGTCGGCGGCCCAGACGGCGGCCAGGGCCTCGCCCGTGAAATCGAGATAGCCCGGGGTGTCGATCAGGTTGAGCTTGGTGTCCCGCCACTCAGCCACGCCGAGGGCGATGTTGATGGAATACTTGCGTTCGATTTCGTCGGCGGTGTAGTCGGTCAGGGCGGTCCCATCCTTCACCGACCCGTGCCGCTTGCTGGTGCCGGCCACGAACGCGAGCGCGTCCACCAGAGAGGTCTTGCCGCTCGCGCCGTGGCCCACGACCGCGACGTTGCGGATCTCGGGCGTCGTATACATGCGCATAGACGCAGTCTTCTCCCGCTGGGGATGGGGAGAATATGACTCGTGTCCGGCGGAGGGCTAGACGCGCGTAGCGGACTCCGCATCGGTCGCGGCGGGCGCTGGATCGGGCGCCGGAACCCGGAGGGTAGACGCGCCGCCTACGGCCATGGCGGCTCCCGCGCTCCAAAACGCCGCCGCCCGCGAAGCGTCATAGATCCAGCCGATCCCGATGGGGCCAGCGAGCCGGCCGAGCGCCGAGAGCGCCTGCGCCGCCCCGAGCACGGCGCCCTGCTCCGTGGGCTCCGCGAACCGCGAGACGAGCCCCGAGGCCGCCGGGCCGAAGATGCTGTTCGCGAAGGCGAGTTCGACCGTCCAGATGTACAGGGTCAGCGTCGTCCCGATCATCGGCACGACCGCGATCCCAAGGGCCATCCCGAACGCGCCTGCCACGAGCAGGGCCCGGTCGCCCACCCGCCGCGCGAGCTTTCCGAACAGGTAGCCCTGGACCAGGGCAGCCGTGGCGCCGATAGCCGTGAACAGCCACGCCAGTTGCTGCTCCTGCCACCCGAATCGGACCCCGGCCCAGAGTGGCAGCGCGACCGAATATCCCGAGAATGCAAACGGCGCGATGCCCCAGGCGGCCATGAGGGGACCGAGCTTGGGGTCGCGCACCGCGGAGCCGATGTGCGAGAAATCGAGCAGCGGCCGCTCAGTCCGATGCTCTTTGCGCAAGGACTCCGGGAGAATCGCGTAGGCCGAGACGAAGTTGGCGAGGGACAGCGCCGCGGCGACGAGCCCCGGGGTCCGCGGCCCGAGGTAATGAGCCGCAAGTCCCCCGAGTGCGGGACCCAGGATGAAGCCCAGGCCGAACGCCGCCCCGATCACACCCATGCCGCGCGACCGCTCGGCCGGGGGGGTGATGTCCGCGATGTAGGCCTGCGCGGCCGAGATGTTGCCCCCCGCGAATCCCGAGACGACGCGCGCGAGCAGGAGGAGGCCGTAGGACCCGGCGGCGGCGAACAGCACGTACCCCACGGCGTTGCAGAGCATGGTCGCGAGCAGCACCGGCCGCCGCCCCACCCGATCCGACGTGCGGCCGAGAATCGCCGTCGCCAGGAACTGCATCAAGGAGTACGCACCGAGGAGGGCGCCCAGTCCAAAGCCACCTGCGCCCATCCGTTGGGCGTAATAGGGCAGGTTGGGAATGATGATCCCGAACCCGATCAGATCGATCAGGACCGTGAGGAAGATGATGCCGAGGCGCGACCGGGCGGCGGGCATGCGGGCTACAATCTATGCCGGCCTTGGGGGGCCGCGCCCGGTTGCGACGACGTGTTGCCTAGGCCCCGCCGTCCTCGGGGACGATCGTCAAGTCGAGTTTCGCCGTGCCCCGGTGCGCGCTAGCGGTATCCTGCGGCCTGCAGGGAGAACAGCTCGGCGTACAGACCGCCGCGGGCCACGAGCTCCTGGTGGGTACCGTCGTCGACCAGCTCCCCGCCCTGCAGCACCAGGATGCGATCGGCCATGCGGACGGTCGAGAACCGGTGCGAGATGAGCACGGCCATCTTTCCGGCCGTGAGCTCGGCGAAGCGGAGAAACACCTCGTATTCCGCGCGAGCGTCGAGGGCAGCGGTAGGCTCGTCCAGAATGAGCACCTCGGCGTCGCGCATGTAGGCCCGGGCGAGCGCCACTTTCTGCCACTCGCCCCCGGAGAGCTCCACGCCCCCATCGAAGCGGCGACCGAGCATCTGCCCGTAGCCGCTACCCAGACGCTGCGCGACGGAGTCGGCCAGACTGCGTTCGGCGGCTGCGCGCACCCGCGCCTCGTCGTCAAGCGCCTCCACCTGGCTCACGCCGATGTTCTCCTTCAGGATGAAGTCGTAGCGGACGAAATCCTGGAAGATGACCCCAATCGCGCGACGCAGGCTGTCGAGGTTGTAGTCCCGCAGGTCGACGCCGTCGAGCAGCACGCGTCCTTCGTCCGGGTCGTAGAGGCGGGTGAGCAGCTTGACGAGGGTAGTCTTGCCCGCACCGTTCTCACCCACCAGGGCGATGCGTTCGCCGGGGCCGAAACGAAAGGAGAGGTGCCGAACGGCCCATCGCTCGGACCCAGGGTAGTGAAACCCCACGTCCTGAAACTCGAACCCTTCCCGGATCGGCGCGGGCACCGGGCGCGCGCCGGGGCGGGAGTCCACGCGCGGCCGCACGTCGAAGAACGTGAACAGGTCGGCCAGATAGAGACTCTGCTCGAAGATCTGCGACAGCGAGAGCAGCACGCGCTGGATCAGGTCCCGGCTCTGGCGGAACGATCCCGCGAGCAGGGTCAGCGCGCCGATTGTGAAGCGGCCGAGCACTGTCAGGTAGATCGTGACGGCATACGCGCCGTAGTAGCCGAGTGTCCCGATGGTCACGAACAGCGTCGATACGACGTTCCGCTTGACGGCCAACTTCTTGTTGGCGTCGTAGAACTCCTCCGACAGCCGGGCGTAGCGGCCGATGAGGAAGTCCGACAGGCTGAAGAGCTTCACTTCCTTCGCGGTCTCATCCGATGCTCCCGTGTAGCGGAGGTAGTCGAGCAGTCGGCGTTCCGGGGTCCAGGAAAAGAGGAGCGAGTACCCCAGGGCCGCGTAGTGCGTCTCCCCTAGGAACGACGGCAGCACCGCGACGACGAGCAGCAGGAGCAGCCACGGGAGCTGCAGGAGGAGCACGCCCGCGAGCGAGGCGAGCGTCACGAGGTCCTGAGCCGTGGACAGGAGCAGAGTGATCAGCCCGATCCGGCCCACGGTCTGGCGACGCGCTCGCTCCAGATGGTCGTAGGTGTCAGCGTCCTCGAATTGCGCGAGGTCGAGCGTGGCGGCGTGCTGCATCAGCCGGACGCTGATGCGATTGGAGAACAGGTCCCCGAGCAGGCTCTCCAGCAGCGACGAGAGGCGGGCCAGGCCCTCGCCGACGACCGCGATCGCCAGCTCGAGTCCCAGCAGGCTCGCCAGATGCCACCACGCGACGACCCCGCCCGTCGTCTGCACCCGGGCTCCCGCGATCACGCCGTCGATGATGAGCTTGCCGATCCAGAGGACTGCAAGAGGAATAAAGGACCGCACCACGCGCAGCGCGAGGATCGCTACCGTGTATCCCGGGTGCGTCTCAAACACGAAGCGCAGAAGCGGGGGCAAATGCTTCAACGCCTCGAAGCGCTCGCGCCACGTCGGCGCCTTGTCCGGCCCGGAACCAAGGCTCCGAGGGCGGGGCACTAGGGCATGTGAAGGGGGAAGACGGCTTGGACCGCTCACACCATTAACTTCCATCGAAGACCGTGCGTCAATATAACCGCATGCGGTATGCCTCCCTGACGTGCGCGCTCCTCCTCGCACCGCTCGGCGCGACCGGCGGCCTGCGGACGGAACGAATCGTCCCCCTGACGCCCATGGAGCGCGACACCGTTTCCGCTCGCGATTCCGCGATCCACGCGCTCAACCGCCTGGCCTACGGTCCCACGCCCGGTGAGGTGGATCGCGTGGCCTCATTCGGGGTCATGCGCTGGGTTGACGCGCAACTCGAGCCGGGGAAGATCAACGACGAGGCGCTGGCTCCGCGCGAGCGCGCGCTCCCCGTGCTCAGCTACAGCCGCGAGGCGCTCGCGCGGGTCTATGCCGACGCCGCGCGCGAGCGGCGCGAAGCGGCCATGGGTGCCAACACGATGATGGCCGACAGCGAGCCGGCGCCTGGGCCCCACGGTCGGCTGGGCCGCGCGCTCACCGACCAGTACGTCGAACTCACGCTGATCCGTGCCGCGCTGTCGCAGCGTCAGTTATACGAGGTGATGGTGGATTTTTGGACCAACCACTTCAACGTGCTGATCGCCAAGGGCGCCGATCGGTTCCTGCTGCCGGACTATATCGAACACACGATCCGACCCCACGCGTTCGGGCGGTTCAGCGACCTCCTGGGTGCCACGGCGGAAAGCCCAGCAATGCTCTTTTACCTGGACAACTGGGAGAGCGTGGCACCCGGCGCGCGCCCGCCGGGCTGGCGGTACCGCTTCGGCGTCGGCGGGGCGGATTCAGCCCGCCGCGCGCGCGCCCCACGGGGCCTGAACGAGAATTACGCGCGCGAGCTTCTCGAGCTGCACACGCTCGGCGTCGACGGGGGGTACACCCAGCAAGACGTCGTGAACGTGGCCCGTATCTTCACGGGGTGGAGCATCGAGCGTCCGGAACGGGGCGGCGGATTCCAGTTCCACGACTGGGCCCACGACTGGGGAAGCAAGGTCGTGTTGGGCATGCGCTTTCCGGCCGGGCACGGCCAGGACGAGGGCGTCCGGCTGCTCCGCTGGCTCGCGAACGCGCCGGCCACCATGCACCACGTCAGTCGAGCCCTGTGTCAGCGGTTCGTGCGCGACGATCCGCCGGACGGCTGCGTGGACGACGCGGTCGCGGCGTGGCAACGCTCAGGGGGCGACATCGGCGCGGTCCTGCGCGCGATCGTCAACGGCGCAGACTTCTGGGCGCCGGCGAATCGCGCCGCCAAGGTCAAGACCCCGCTCGTGTTCCTCGTGAGCGCGCTCCGCGTGACCGGAGCTCAACCGGACTCGTCGCTCCGGCTCCCCCAGGTTGCGGCCCGGCTCGGCGAGCCGTTGTTCATGCACGCCGCCCCGGATGGCTACCCCGAGTCTGCGGCCGCCTGGGTGAACAGCGGAGCGCTGCTCGACCGCATGAACGTGGCGGTCGCGCTTGCGGCAGACCGCCTCCCCGGCGCGCGCGTCGACCTCGACGTGCTCCTGGGCGACACCCCGGATCCGGCGGAACTCGTGGCCGCGGTCGACGCCAAGGTCCTGGCTGGGACCATGACCGATAACACGACGCGGGTCATCGAGGACGAAGTCAGCACCGTGCCCAACCCCGTCGCAGCCCGCGCTCTCGCGGTCGGGCTGGCGATCGGGGGCCCGGAGTTTCAGCGGCAATGACTGTCACCCGTCCAACCCGCGACCGCCCGAGGGTATGCCCGTGACCATGTCGCGGCGCGTGTTCGTGAAGGGCGGAAGCCTCGCGCTGTTCAGCGTCGGGCTCGATCCACTGTTTCTCGCCCGCGCCGCGTTCGCCTCGGCCGCGCCGAGCGACGCCGGGCCGATTCTCGTGTGCCTCTTCCAGCGGGGCGCGGTAGATGGTCTCAGCATGGTCGTACCATACGGCGAGCGGGAGTACTACGATGCACGCCCCCGCATCGCCGTCCCGCGACCGGACGTCGTGGATCTCGATGGACACTTCGGACTGCACCCTCGCCTCGCCCCGCTCAAGGAGTGGTGGGACCGGGGCAGTCTCGCGGTTCTCCACGCCGCGGGATCGCCCGACCCCACCCGCAGTCACTTCGACGCCCAGGACTACATGGAGTCGGGCACGCCGGGGGTGAAGAACACAGCCGACGGCTGGCTGAACCGCTACTGCCAGCACGATCGCGAGCACGCGGCCACGCCCTTTCGCGCGGTGGCCTTCGGGCCGCAGCTCCCGCGCATCCTAGCGGGATCGGCCCCGGCGCTCGCCATCCACAACCTCCAGACCTTCGGACTCGGGGGCGGCGCTCCCGCGCGGGACCGTCTCACCGAGGCCTTCGAGCGCCTCTACGCCGGTACGACGACCGGACTCCTCGCCTCGTCGTCGGACGAGGCGTTCGAGGCGGTGCGCGTCTTGAGACAGGCAAACCCCCTCCAGTACGAGCCCGCCGCAGGCGCCCAATACCCCCGCGGCCCGTTCGGACACGCGCTCCTCGAGATCGCCCAGCTCATCAAATCCGGGGTAGGGCTCCGCATCGCCTTTGCCGACGTCACCGGCTGGGACACCCACGTGAACCAGGGCGCGAGCGACGGTCAGCTCGCTCAGCGGCTCGGCGAGTTCGGCCAAGCGCTCGCCGCGTTCGCCACAGACATGGGCGAGCGGATGCGCGACATCGTGATTCTCACCATGTCCGAGTTCGGCCGGACCGTGGCCGAGAACGGGACGGCTGGGACCGATCACGGCCGGGCGACGGCGATGCTCGTGCTCGGCGGCCCCGTGAATGGGGGCAAGGTCCTCGGGAGCTGGCCTGGACTCGAGCCCGCGCACCGGTTCGAAGGTCGCGACGTCGCGGTGACGACCGACTTCCGGGATTTGTTCACCGAGGTCCTCGCCCGTCACTTGGACGCGCGCGAGCTCGCGGCAATCTTTCCGAGGTTTGCGCCGGACCCCGCTCGCTACCCCGGCGTCATCCGCACCTAGCGGGCCTTCGCCAGACCCGGGATATATTGACCCCGGTGAACCTCACCGGAGCTCTCGCCGTCGTCACGGGTGCCACCCAAGGCATCGGTCGTGCGACGGCGTTCCAATTGGGACGTGCCGGGGCAAAGGTGGCGATCTGCGCGCGGACGCCCGAACCCGTGCGCGAGACCGAGAGCGCGCTCCACGCCGCCGGAGTCGACGCGATCGCGTCGCCTTGCGACGTCTCCGATCCGGCCTCGGTCGAGCGGTTCGCGGCGTTCGTCGCGCGTGAGCGGGGGACGCCGCACGTCGTGGTTAACAACGCCGGGATCGGGCGCTTCGGTCCCTTGGAGGAGCTCTCGCTCGACGATTGGGACGCGACGATGGGCGTGAACGTGCGGTCGCTCTTTCTCGTGACCCGCGCGTTCCTGCCCGCGATGAAGCAAGCGCGGCGCGGGACCATCGTGAACGTCGCCTCGCTCGCTGGACGCAACGGGATCGAGGGGGGGACGGCCTACTGCGCCTCCAAGCACGCCGTGCTCGGGTTCTCGAAGGCCCTCATGCTAGAGGTCCGGAAGCACAACATCCGGGTCGTCGCCGTCTGCCCAGGGTCCGTGGCGACGGGATTTCGAAGCCGCGCGGGCCAAGGCCCGGGGACGGGGACGGATCGAGCGCTGCTCGCTGAGGATGTGGCGCAGAGCATCGAGGCCACGATCCAACTCGCCGAGCGCGCCATGTTGAGCGAGCTCGACCTCCGGCCGACCAACCCCTAGCCGAAGCGAGTGTTAGGGTTCGAGAATCTGCCGACGGTAGTAGAGTAGCGTGCCCGCGCCATAGGCACCCATCGCGAGGAGCAGCAGGCCGAGCGGAGGGTGCTCGGTGAACTGCCAGACCCCGAATCCGAGATACGCGAGGCTGAGGACGAGCCCGAGCATCACGACCTCGCGCCTGGCCATGTAGATGCCGAACACATAGCCCCAGCTCAACCCTCCCACGGCGAAGAACGCGAGCCCGTGGAGGTATTTTTCGGGATCGAGCAAGTTGAGGCCGCCCGCGAGCATCGAAAAGAGCCCGACCACGGTGTACGCGGCCAAGTGGAGGCTCAGCGGCAACGGTACGGTCGTCATGCGGTTAGCCATTGCAATCCCGGGCGCTAGCGTCGCTGGGTAAGATACACCTCGTTCCGCCAGCGCGCGAAGCGCGGTCGAGGACCCGTGCAAGCGATTCGCGTCTATCTCGAACTCACCACCCCGAAGCAACTCCGGCCCGGGAAGCCCGTACCCGCGCTGCGGGTCTGCCACCTCCCGGCCCCCCAACCCGAGCAGTACCGCGAGTTTTACCGGACCGTCGGCGAGGCGTATTGCTGGCGAGACCGCTGGCATTGGACCGACGCGGAGATCGCACGCCATCTCGCTCGGCCGGAGATTTCCGTGTACGCGGCCGAGGAAAGTGACCGGATCGTGGGGTGGTACGAGCTGCGGCGCGTGCCGGACGACCGATCGGTCGAGATCGCATACCTGGGCCTGCTCCCGCAGGCGATCGGCCGCGGTCTCGGCCGCGCGCTGCTCGGGTCCGCCGTGGACCACGCTTGGGCGTTCGGAGCGACCCGCGTCTGGCTTCACACGTGTTCCCTCGACCACCCGCACGCGCTCCCGAATTATCGCGCGCGCGGCTTCGCCGCTTATCGCACTGAGTCGTACGACGTAGATTCCCCGACGTGACGCTCTCGCGCAAATGGAAGCTCGTGCTGGTCGGCGGCGTCGCCGTCCCCGTACTGCTGTTCGCCGCCTATACCGCGCTCGCCCTCACCTGGACGTATTCATCGGGCGAGCGGGCCGGGTACGTGCAGAAATTTTCGAAGAAGGGGTGGCTATGTAAGACGTGGGAGGGCGAACTCGCGATCATGGCGCTCCCCGGCACTATCCCTGAGAAGTTCTACTTCACAGTGCGCGACGACTCCGTGGCCGCCCTCGTCACTCAATCCATGGGCAAGCGCGTGGCGGTCACCTACCGCCAGCACGTTGGTGTCCCGACGAGCTGTTTCGGCGAAACCGAGTACTACGTGGTGGGTGTGCTGCCCGTCCAATGAGTACCGGTAGCAATACCTTCGGCGCCAAGGAGACGTTCCGCGCCGCAGGCGAGACCGTCACGTTCTTCCGGCTGGAAGCGCTCGAACGCCGGGGTTTCGGCGTCGCGCGACTGCCGTACGCCTTGAAGCTCCTCCTCGAGAACCTCTTGCGACGCGAGGACGGCCGTACCGTCCGGGCCGAGGATGTCGAGCGCTTCGTCCGCTGGAACCCGCGCGCGGTTCCCGACGCCGAAATCGCGTTCATGCCGGCCCGGGTCCTCTTGCAGGATTTCACGGGCGTGCCAGCAGTAGTCGACCTCGCCGCCATGCGCGACGCGATGGCCGCGATGGGCGGCGACCCACGGGGAGTCAATCCGCTGCTCCCGGCCGAGCTCGTGATCGACCATTCGGTCATCGTGGATGAGTTCGGCACCCCCACGGCCTTTCAGAGGAACGCCGAGCTCGAGTTCGAGCGCAACCGGGAACGCTACGCCCTGCTGCGCTGGGCACAGCAGGCGTTCCAGGGGTTCCGCGTCGTGCCACCCGATACGGGGATCGTGCACCAGGTGAACCTCGAGTACCTGGCGCGCGTCGTGTGCCGGGAGCGCGATCGCCCGGATAGCGGTCCACCCCTCGCCTTCCCCGACACCCTTGTCGGCACCGACTCGCACACGACCATGATCAACGGACTCGGTGTGCTCGGCTGGGGCGTGGGGGGCATCGAAGCCGAGGCCGCGATGCTCGGGCAACCGGTGTCGATGCTCATTCCACAGGTCGTGGGGGTCCGGCTCACGGGCGCGCTCCCGAGCGGCGCCACGGCCACGGATCTCGTGCTCACCATCACGGAGTTGCTCCGCAAGACCGGCGTCGTCGGCAAGTTCGTAGAGTTCTTCGGACCGGGCGTGTCGGCGCTGCCCGTGGCCGACCGCGCGACGATAGGCAACATGGCGCCTGAGTATGGAGCCACGGTCGGCCTGTTCCCTATCGACGACGAGACGCTGCGGTACCTCCAGTTGACCGGGCGGCGGCCCGCGGACGTCGCCCTCGTCGAGGCGTACGCCAAGGAGCAGGGATTCTTCGGCGGGACGACGCATGCCGACTACTCCGACACGCTCCAGCTCGACCTCGCTAGCGTGGAACCGAGTGTTGCAGGCCCGCGACGGCCCCAAGACCGCATACCGCTTCGGCGGGCCAAGGCCGCCTTTCTCGAGGCGCTGCCGACACTCGTGCGGCCCACCGCGCCGACCACCCAGGCGAGCGCCGGGAACGCGGGGCGTTGGGAGGGCGAAGGCGGACACTCGGCCGTGACAACGCTCGCGCCAAGCTCCACGCGGGTACCCGTGCACATCGAGGGCGTGCAGTACACGTTGACCCACGGGTCGGTCGTGATCGCCGCGATCACGAGTTGCACCAACACGTCGAACCCGTCGGTGATGGTGGCCGCCGGCCTCGTGGCCAAAAGGGCCGTGGAAAGCGGTCTCCGCTCGCGCCCCTGGGTGAAGACGAGTCTCGCCCCGGGCTCGAAAGTAGTGACCGACTACCTCCGCCAAGCGGGGCTGATGACGTACCTCGAGCAACTGCGCTTTCACGTCGTGGGGTACGGATGCACCACATGTATCGGTAACTCGGGGCCCTTGCCGGAGCCCGTCTCGGCCGCGGTAGCGGAGGGCGATCTCGTGGTCTGCGCGGTGTTGTCCGGCAATCGGAACTTCGAGGGACGCATCCAGCAGGAGGTGCGCGCGAACTACCTCGCCTCTCCGCCGCTCGTCGTGGCGTATGCTCTGGCCGGGCGGGTTGACATCGACTTCGACACAGAGCCGATGGGCGAGCGCATCGATGGTACGCCGGTATTCCTCCGGGACCTCTGGCCGTCGCCCGCTGAGGTCGATGCGGTCATTCGCGACACAATCCGGGCGGGGATGTTCCAGCAGGAGTACGGCGCCGTCTTCACGGGCGACGCGCGGTGGACGGAGCTGCCGGTTCCGGCGGGCGAGCGGTTCGCCTGGGATCGGGACTCGACGTACATCCGGCGGGCCCCGTACTTCGACGCCATGCCCCGCGTCCCCACCGCAGTCACCGACATCCGGGGCGCACGGGTACTGTGTCTCCTGGGGGACAGCATCACGACCGATCACATCTCGCCCGCGGGGTCGATCAAGAAGCAGAGCCCCGCCGGCGAATACCTCATGTCGCTCGGCGTCGCCCCCATCGACTTCAACTCGTACGGAGCGCGGCGGGGGAATCACGAGGTGATGGTGCGAGGCACCTTTGCCAACGTCCGCTTGAAGAACCGGGTCGCCCCCGGCACCGAGGGACCTCGGACGATCCATTTCCCCGACGGCGAGCCCATGTGGATCTACGACGCCGCCGTCCGGTATCGGGCCGAAGGGGTTCCGCTGTTGGTGCTCGCCGGGAAGGAGTACGGCGCGGGATCCTCGCGCGACTGGGCCGCGAAGGGGCCGCGGCTGCTCGGGGTTCGCGCCGTCATCGCGGAGAGCTACGAGCGGATACACCGCTCGAACCTGGTCGGGATGGGCTTGCTACCGCTCGAATTCCGGCCGGGCGACACCGCAGCCACCCTGGGGCTCACGGGCGCCGAGCGCTACGACGTCACCGGCCTCGCGGAGACGCTGGTCGACGGGTTCCCGCTCGGGAAGACGGTCGCCGTACGCGCGACCGCGGCCGACGGCACGACCCGCGAGTTCCAAACCACGGTGCGCATCGATACCCCGCAGGAGCTGCAGTACTTTCGCCACGGGGGCATCCTGGAGTACGTACTCCGACAGCTCGCGGCCCTCGCCACTTAGCCCGGCGTCAAAGCCCCCGGACCGCCGAGATCCACACGGTCCGCGGCGACCGCGACCCGCATGGGCCTCCGTCGAACGAGACTAGCGCGTCAGGTGCAGCAGGTAGTCAAGCGAGAAAGTGCCGGGGCCCACTGCGACCACTGCAAGCGCAGCGACGGCGAGCACGAGGTTGTACTCGTATCCTCCGTTTTGCAAGAAGAACCCCTTCCCCGCGTGCACCTTGGTCGCTGCCACGAGCATCGTCGCAAACGCCAAGAAGCCCGCCAACGGCGTGAGGAACCCAAGCAGAAATAGCAGTCCTGCGCCCAGCTCGCCGCCCACCGCCAGTGCCGTCCACAACTTGGCTGGCCGCAATCCAAGGGTGCCGATGAATCCGGTCGTCCGAGTAAAGCCCGCCCCTCCAAATGCACCCAAGCCCTTCTGCGCACCGTGCCCGAGAAATACAAGCCCCAGCGTGGCGCGCAACGCAAATAACCCAACATTCGCAATCATTTCGTCAGCCTCCGTCGTCCGCAGTTCACGTTCAGCCAGACAACTGCTTTCGACCTCGAAACACGCTCCGCGACTCGAGGGTTCCCCGAGCGATCACGTTGACCTCTCTGTGTGGAGCGGGAAAAACGATCTGCGACCGGAGTGCCGGGGCGGCGCGGCAGCACTCGCGCGCCCCGGGCCCGCGGCGTGCCGCCGATTAGTGACCTGCCGGATGGGTGATGCGTCCGCCGACCACGAGAAACCCGAGTCTCGCTTCAAGGGGCATCGCGAGCCCCGCCACGAGGGACCCGACGAGGATGCCGACGACGCTCTCTACGCCAAGAAGATTCTCAACGACTCGCCAGACGACAAGGAATATCGCGTACGTCACCAGGAGCCCGATGAACTGCCGGATCCCGGATCCTCCCGCAACGTCGCGCTCATAGCCTCCGAAGTAGATCGCCGCCACAAACCAGAACAGCACCACCGCCACGAGCCAGTCCATAAGGAATCTCCCTTCGTGGGTTGAGCAGCGTGATCCAGCGGTTTTGATGCTACCGCCCAAGGGGTCGACGTCAACCGCGCCAGAAGGGCCCGGAGACCTGCGCTTCTCGGGGATAAAGTCACCGTGGGGTGGGCGCGGAGGGAGCGCGGGCGAGGAGGCGTCTTCTTAATGGAATCTTCACACTCGTTCTCGGACGCCCGCGCGCTGCACAACGAGCGCTCCGTTGCACAATGCGGCGGCGCGAACCCCGTCGGCACCCGACTCGGGATGACCAAAGAGCAAGGCAAACCGGGCGCAAACAGGCATCACCGGCATCAGGCACCCCTCTTGCCCTTAGGAGGCCCAGACAACCGGGGCGCGTGGGCGCCCACACTTCCGATAGGAGGCCGTATGCTGAGCCGCAAGGGTTTCACGCTGATCGAGCTGTTGATCGTGGTGGTGATTATCGGGATCCTCGCCGCCATCGCGATCCCGAAGTTCG